>ERZ780151.475-NODE-475-length-40936-cov-5.958612_pt1 | contig 40936 bp, 28 predicted proteins | sample MGYA00510983_ERZ780151 | MGnify/ENA primary metagenome ERZ780151 (study PRJEB29588, sample SAMEA2144623) | human gut metagenome | biome: human gut; feature: human-associated habitat; material: faeces | place: Denmark | collected 2008/2010 ... | reverse complement strand
AACCAATCATAACCATTTAGAATAAAGTCACTGAATATCAGCGACTTTTATTTTTGCATGCTTTCCAGACCGCATTTGGAAGTAACGGTTTTTATCCATATTTTTCATACGTATTTCTACCGTGACAGAAATTCACGGTTTGCCCAAATATCACAGTGACGCATTAGTTGACGTGTGTTAACAATGGTTTACATGTGTGGACAAAAAGGGAAATTAAAATTCATGTAAAATGGCAGAAAATAGGACGAAAATATGGAAGTAAAAAGAATTTGTCAATGGTGCGGAAAACCGTTCATCGCACAGAAAACAACTACCTGTTATTGCAGCCCGCAATGCTCGAAACGTGGTTACAAACACCGCATGATGGAACGGAAGATGGAACTGCGCCATATGCAGGAGATGCAGGAATTGCGCTCGTCGCTGGAAAAGCAGGAATACTTCACATTTTCGCAGTCAGCACGTCTGATGGGTGTAAGCCGACAGTACATCTACAAACTGGTAAAGGAAGAGAAACTCCGTGCATCCCGGCTCAGCGGAAAGATGCCGTTGATACGGAAAGCCGACATCGAACTCATGCTCAAAAGCAAACCTTATGAACGGCTGGTAGCAAAAAACGACTTTGACATCACCGAGTACTATACCGCCGAAGAGATTGCACAGAAATATAAGGTCAATGCCAAATGGGTATGGACTTATACACGACAGCACAAGGTCCCGAAAGTGAGAATTCGCCAGTTCAACTATTACAGCAAGAAACATATTGATGCCGCTTTTGCCAAATATGAGGTGGACTCCGACCTGACGGAATGGTACACTCCCGAAGATATTCAGGAGAAATATGGCATGACACGTGTCGCCATCCGTTCGCACGTCTACCGTAACAACATTCCCTCAAAGAAAGAACACGGGCAGATATTCTACTCCAAACTCCACTTCGACCTCTCGAAAAACTCTGCGGAGGAGAGCAAGGCCGAATATTACACCGTCAAGGAGGCAATGGAAAAATTCAAACTCTCCCGTGACTCGGTTTATAATATCCTGCAATTCCATCAGATTCCCCGAGAGAAGAACGGGCGCTTCGTCCGCTTCCTGAAAGTGGATTTTGACCGGGTAATGGGTGTCCGTAAGTGACCCGATTATAGGCTACCGTAAATTATTCCAAAATTAATCGTCACTGAAGGTGGTCTGCATGGTTACATTACAGTGATTTGCCAGCGAATTAATAACAACCATAAAAAATATAACATTATGAACGATTGTAAAACCGTAACATTAAGAACACGTCCTTTGAAAAACAGGATGCTGTCGTTTTATCTGGATTATTATCCTGGGTATAGAGACAAGGAAACAATGAAAGTTATCCGTCATGAATCGCTTGGCATTTATATATATGCCAATCCGAAGAACAAGCGAGAACAGGATTTCAACGAGGTAATGGCCGAGAAGGCTGAAGCCATCCGTTGCCGCAGGTTCGAGTCGGTAGTGAATGAACGGTATGATTTCTTCGACAAGTACAAACTCAAGGCTGATTTCCTGGAGTATTTCCGTAATCAGCTCCGTAAACATGACCCAAAGTGGGAATTTGTCTATCTCCATTTCAGCAACTTCGTGCATGGGAAATGTACTTTTGAGGAGCTCGACATTGATCTCTGCAACAAGTTCCGTGAGTACTTGTTGACGGCAAAGAAACTCAAGCGTAACGGAAATATCACACGAAACTCCGCATCGGGATATTGGTCCACATTCAGGGGACTTCTGAAAATCCTCTACCGTAACGGGCTGATCCGCAACAACGTCAATGACTTCCTCGAAAAGATCGAGACCGAAGATGTAGTCAAGGATTATCTTTCAGTGGAAGAGCTCTACAAACTGGCCGAGACACCCTGCAAGAAGCCCGTGTTGAAGACGGCGTCGCTCTTCTCCTGCATGACCAGCCTGCGCATCAGCGACATCCTCGCCCTCTGCTGGGAGGACATCGTGGACTATTCGGCCGGTGGCAAGTGCGTACACATCATCACCAAGAAAAACCGCTCCGAGGACATCATCCCCATCAGCGAGGAAGCACTGGACCTGATCGGCTACAGCCCCGACAAGCGGGGAATGGTATTCAAGGGATTACAGCGCTGCTGGACCCAGACCTACATGAAAGGGTGGATCCGTTCGGCTGGAATCACCAAGAAGATTACATTCCACTCCTATCGTAGAACATTCGCTACGCTGTAAGCGGCTGCCGGAACGGACATCCGCACCATACAAAGCATGATGGCTCACAAAAGTATAACCACAACCCAAAGGTACATGAAAGTAGTGGACAGCAACAAGCGTGAAGCCAGCAAGAAAATCACCCTGATGCGGAAAGACTGACAGGCATTTTGACCACCTGTTTTAGCGGATATAGTTTGATTTTGAGCGAAAAATCGGACTATATCCGTAATTTTTGTGTAAAATCGGACGATTATAACTCATTATTTATCAGTATCTGGAATAACGCACATAACTTTGGCGTACAGTAATTCCAAATAGTGATAGAAGATGACAAATACAGAACAAATCCGAACTAAGAAAATAAGTTTTATCCTTGCGCTATCCGTTATCATTTTTGCGGCCATAGCCACTTATTTTACCCTTTGTCATGACATCAACATCATGCGCATAACAACTCCTGTAATTCTCGGACTGGCGATGTCCATCATATTGTGTGGAGTCCTGCAGAAATTTTTCTATAATTGGCTGACGAAAAATCCCATCCACTTCTCTTTTGATGAACAATCCTCCCCTGTTATAGAATCAGAGAGCACCACAGAGCCTGTTTGTATTGCCGAAACACCGCCTGCCGAACAACCGGCGGATTCTTCTGAACAGGAGTATGCTCCAACTCTACAGCCAAATCAAGAGCCTGTCGTCCCCGATTGTTCCAATGAATCTCATTTGGAAAAGTATGATTTCATTCTGGAAGAACTCAAAGAGAAAGAACTGAAAAGGCAAGTAAAAGTTATGGATGCGATTCGGGAATATGTAACCATCAAGACTGCCCCCTATCTCTCCAAAGAGGCTATAGCGACTCTCATTTCCAATATTGAGTACATGGCTTGTGATCAGCCGGAGTTCTACAAACCGATTCGTTCCAATATTGACAATCCGCTACGGTCACCGGGACTTCGTCATCTGGCGTGGAATGTAGGTGAACGATTGAGAGTACCATTGGCGAAAAGAGCCGTCTTTATCAAAGAATCATTTCCATACGAACTTGAAAACGCGAGTATTGAATATCTCAGGCTTAATTTGCGGGATCAGGTAGCTAGTCAGATTCCAATTGATGTACCTGAAAAGGGAGACTATCGCTTCCATTTGGGAACAGATAACGATGAGTCGTAACAAAAAACGTATGCAGATGAAATAATTAATCCGGTCTGTATTGTTCTGCAAAGCTTCATTGGGTTGGTTCGCAGCATGTTAAACGATTAAAAAGTTATAATATGAAAACAGACCAACTTACATTCAATGACTTGCCGGCAGTAGTCGGTGAACTTTGCGACCGGATAGCAAGCATGGAAAATCTGCTGACAGAAAAACTGTCCAAGCAGCATGAAGCCAAAGAAAACACGCACGTCCCCATGACCGTGCAGGAAGCTTGCGCCTATCTCAAAATGCCGTTATCGACCTTTTATTACAAGGTCAAAAAAGATGATATTCCAGTCATCAAGCAAGGGAAACATCTATACATTTACCGGGATGAACTGGACAAATGGCTGGAATCCTCCCGAAAGAATCCGGCTCCGCAAACTTTTGAGGAAGAGAACGAAGCCATGCTCGCTTCCCATCGCCGTAAACCTAACCTTAAAAACTGGTAATGATGGAGAAGACGGACGAAACGATACCTTCACGTGAGGAACTGGCAGTTTTTATAGAGGAAGCAGCCGTGAGCGTCACGAATAACTATGAAGAGGCGCCGGCAGTGTTGATGGTGGATGATGCTGTTATAGGCACATTGGGGAATTTCAGCGCTTCCATCGGGAAAGCCAAAAGCAAGAAGACTTTCAACGTTTCGGCCATTGCCGCATCAGCATTGAGTGGCCGCACTGTTCTTCGTTACCGTTCCATGTTCCCCGAGAACAAGAGGAAGATTCTGTATATCGACACGGAACAGGGACGCCATCATTGTCAGCAGGTACTGAAGCGCATCCTGCGTTTGGCTGAAATGCCGGATGACAAGGTGCCGGAAAATCTGATCATGTTGTCTCTGCGCAAGTTCGCACCAAGAGTGCGTCTGTTGATAGTCGAAGAAGCTATCGGCACCACACCTGATTTGGGCCTGGTCATTATAGATGGCATCCGTGATTTCCTTTACGACATCAATTCATCCAGTGAATCTACCGAAGTTATCTCGAAATTCATGCAGTGGACGGACGACAAACAAATCCATATCCATACTGTCCTGCATCAGAACAAGAATGATGAACATGCACGTGGTCACATCGGCACGGAACTCAATAACAAGGCGGAAACCATACTGCAGGTAGAAGTGGACAAAGAGGACAAAGCCATAAGCGTGGTCGAAGCCGTGCACATCCGGGACCGGGACTTTGAACCTTTCGCTTTCCGCATAAACGATGATGTCCTGCCCGAACTAGTAGAACCATATCTATCCAAAGAGAAGAAGAGCGGGCGACCAACCAAAGAACCGTTCGATCCGGAGCGGGAGATTCCGGAGGATGTACATCGTGCTGCAGTGGATGCCGCTTTTGCCAATGGTAATATCGGCAGTTACGATGACTACCTGGAACGTCTGAAGGAAGTTTACGGATTGCACAATATAAAGCTTGGCTACAACAAGGCAGTCAAAGTAGCCACCTTTCTGGGCAACAAGCGGATGGTCATAAAGGAGGGGAAAAATTATATTCTCAATCCGGAATTCCATTACTGAGTCAAACTTTACTTTATTGTCGGTGTGTATATATTAAGAATAAAGCAAAGTCGGCAGGGAATCATCATGTGGGATACTCATTTTCTCCCCTCTTTTAGTGGATAATAATATTCTGCATTTCCTTGTCCAAGTGCCAACTCATTATACGCATCCGATATGGCTTGCGGGGAAGGATAAACAGGTAACTGTTTCGAGATATGCCAAGGTATAACCTTACTGCGTTACGGTTGTACATTGGCGCTCTTGACTGCTCAGTTCCTTCGCCAGTACGGTACTCGCAAGCTCGCACCTTTTCAACCATTATAACAACGATTCAAATGAAAGAAGATATTGTCAATACATCAACTTCCCCGAAAGAAACAAGAAGCGTCTTTGTCGGGGCAAAAGTCACTCCCAGCCAGAGAGACCATATAAAATCACTGGCCGAACAATGCGGTATGACCGTAAGCGACTACATATTGTCATGTGCGTATAACTTCAAGCCCAAAGCGAGGCTCACGAAAGAAGAGGCGGCGCTGCTGCAGAATCTGGACAATTGTCGGTCTGATCTCGTAAAATATACCTCCGCACTTCACGGAATGTCCACAAAGCAGCGGATGGTAATGTTCAATCAGATTCCGTTCATGGTCGGCTGGCTCGGAGAACTTTCCAATGTTGCCGAAGGCGTCTGCCAATTCCTGGAAGCCGTAAAGGAGAAAAACAAAATTCCGTCCAACCCTCAATCCGAAGAAAAATGATTGCAAAAGCCAAAGCCATATCTTACGGTATCAATGACCTTCGTTATATTACTGGCGAATCAAAACACAAGAAGCATCCGGAAAAAATATATCGGGTATTGGACAATCTGCTGCCCCCTGATCTGGACGCTATGGGAATATGGAACTCCATGCAGTTGACCCTTTCCCAGCATCGGCCGATAAAGAATTCCATAATCAGAATAGAGTTGAGTCCATCGCCTGAGCATACCAGTTTCTATGACATTGAGGACTGGCAAAAGCTCTGGCACGAGTTCGCCGAAGAGTTCGATAAACAAACGATTACCGGCAAGGACGGGAAAGTCCGTTCCAGCCCGACCAACTTGGCAAACAGCAAATACACGGTTTACCTGCACATGGAATCCAAAGGGAAAGTTCCCCATCTACACGCCGCAATTTGCCGCTTTGATGAAAACGGGAACATCAACAATGACCATAACATTCATCTTCGGGCACAACGTGCAGCCGAACGAGTTGCAGTGAAACGTGGCTGGAAGACTGCGGAAGAAATCCGAAGTCGCAACATTCCGGAAGTAAGCAGAGAGTGTATGGAGGTATTGAGAACCATGCCATCGTGGTCATGGGAAGAATACAAGAAGGCACTTGCCCGGAGAGGCTATTCCGTATATGAACGGAAAGATAAGAAAGATGTTCTCCGTGGATATGCGATCCTCAAAGGAAATGCCAAATACAAGGCTTCCGAACTGGGAGTGGCCCGTAACCTGATGATTTCCAAACTTCCCCGAACCTGGCAAAAGCTACACTACCGGGAGAGACTTGCCGCTCAGGGCAATACTTCTCAAAGTCATCGGCCGGAACCTGTTCAAAGACCGGCAGCCGATATGGATTATACCCACTATCGTTCCGGCTCGGTGTCCTACACGCTTTCTTCCAATAGCGGAAGGGAACAGCGTTTCTATATCCCGGAACGGGTACTTGACTATTTCAACGATGAGTTTGACTATCGGGAGGTTGCCAACAGCAGTGATCTGACCGACATAGCCATAGCTATCTTTGTCGGGATGCTTAAGACGCCCGCCGTGTCTACCGGAGGTGGTGGCGGAGGTTCGCAAAGCGATCTTCCCTGGCGAGACAAGGACGATGACGACCTGCAATGGACCCGCCGCTGTGCCCGTGCAGCTACCCTCCTATTGGGCAAGAAACCGAGAACAGGATTTAGACGATAAAGTCATGGAACAGGCATACAAAAAGCGGCCGCCTCGTGCGACCGCTAATAGTCCGCCGGTTTTGGCGGATATGGGGAAAATTACTTTATAAATCTGACAAATGTTATTTCGTTTATATTTAGTTTATTGTATATCAATAAGATAACAATTACAATACCTTGCAAAAGAAACAGAATAGAAACAAAATTAATAATTTAAGCGATTCTCCGTTTTTTGTTTTTCATTTGATTTCATCCTTTTCACTTGGTCATACCAAAAGTATTTTTCAAACCATTTTCCCGACAACCAGTCGCTCTTCTGAGAATATATTGTTGAAGCGCATCGATGAATTGTTGCAGCCAAAAGAGAAAATGACAAACCTCAGTCTTGTGGGTATATCCCTATTGGAGTTTTGTTCTTCGCAAAGGTAGCCATTTCTATCAAGTCATAGGCATATAGAAAGGCAAATATGCCTACCTAAATTTAGTTTACTTTGATTTAGCATATATATAGGCTAATGTACTAAACTGAATTTTCGTCTCTTTTTGCACTTTCTTTCTAATAATCGTTCAGCCAAAAAAGAACACGGAACTGCATCGTATTTTCTCTTTTGGCTGCAATGCAACTTTTGGGCTAAATCATACTTCTGAAACCTATACGAATGGTTAGGAAACTCTTGGGCAACTAAGTTCGACATCAAAGAGATTAAGAACGATTAGAATATCATCCTGTTTTTATCTTTTTATTGCATTATATTTTATATCTTTGCAGACAAATATCAAACGGATTAAACATGGATAAACCAAAGAATCGTATAAAAGAGGTGCTTGAAGAAAAAGGCATCAAGCAGATATGGTTGGCGGAAAAACTCGGAAAGAGTTTTTGTATCGTCAATTCTTATGTCTGCAACAGACGTCAGCCGAGTTTGGATGTGCTGTTCGAGATTGCAAATATCCTACATGTTGATCCGAAAGATTTAATCATCAGTAAATAAGCCCAAACATATGAAATTATACGAAATCCTCAAAGGCTCCGAATACAGTCTGGATCTATTCAGCCAAGATGCCATCGTCGAATTGGAGAATCGAATTATTGAACGGATCGACAAAAAAGGCAAGACCTATCCGGCTGTATCTTGCCTTGTGCGTAATAAAGAAATAAAACTGACACCGGAAGAAATTGTCAGACAACTATATGCGGCTAAATTGATAAATGATTACGGTTATCCTAAAAGCCGGTTGGCTTTTGAATATCCGATTTATTTCGGACGTGAAACCAAGCGCGCAGATATCGTGATCCGGGATAATGACGATGCTAACGTCGCCTACATCATCGTTGAGCTGAAAAAACCGAAAGCCAAAGATGGCCGAGAACAGCTGAAATCTTACACCCATGCGACGGGTGCAAGTATGGCCGTATGGACTAACGGAACAACGATAGCCTATTATCAACGCCAGAATCCGAACTATTTCAAGGATATTCCTAATATTCCCAATGTGCACCAAACATTGGAGAATATCCTGCAAACTCCTTTTACTATGGACGATTTGGTCAAAAACGACAAACTGACCAAAACAGGCAAGTCGCTTAAAGACCTGATTCTCGAAATGGAGGATGAAGTTCTGGCAAATGCCGGCGTCGATGTATTCGAGGAGGTGTTCAAATTGATATTCGCCAAATTGTATGACGAACAAATCGGGGCTACAGAGAAAGATTACAATCTCGTATTCCGCAACTCCGGACAAAGCGATATTCAATTGAAAAATAAAATCGAAGACCTCTTCCGCAAGGCATGCAGCAAATGGACTGGCGTATTTGCTAAAGATGCAAAAATAGCTCTGACTCCCCCACATTTGTCGATTTGCGTCTCTTCGCTCGAAGGAGTCAAATTGTTCAATTCCAATCTCGACGTAGTGGACGAGGCCTTCGAGTACCTGATGAGCAAAAGCAGCAAGGGTGAAAAAGGGCAATACTTCACACCCCGTTATGTTATCGATATGTGCGTCAAAATGCTTAATCCTCAGGAGGATGAAACAATGATCGATACGGCCGCAGGCAGCTCGGGATTCCCTGTTCACACGATATTTCACGTATGGAAACAGATGCAGATAGCAACAAATAAACCGGTAAATCATCTGTTCACGGCAACGCCGAAAAGTCATGCGGAGATTGAATATGTGCAAGATAATGTTTTTGCCATCGACTTCGATGAAAAAGCTGTTCGGGTCGCACGAACTCTGAATCTGATTGCCGGCGACGGCCATACGAATGTCCTGCACTTGAATACGCTCGATTGGGCCCGCTGGAATACGGTTACAAAGGAAGAAACATGGGTAGATACCTACAATGAAGGCTTCAAAAAGTTGAAACAGTTACGTGTCGGCAACGATTTTGGACAGTTCAACTTTGCCATTCTGATGGCCAATCCGCCGTTTGCCGGTGAGATTAAAGAGGGGCAGATTTTAAGTCGTTACGATCTGGGTATGAAGAATGGTAAGGCACAAAAGAGTGTCAGCCGTGATATTCTTTTCATTGAACGCAATCTTAGTTTCTTGAAACCGGGCGGGCGTATGGCAATCGTATTACCGCAAGGCAGATTCAACAACAGCAGCGACAAGACCATCCGCGAATATATCGCAGAACGATGTCGTATCCTTGCCGTCGTGGGGCTGCACGGCAACACATTCAAGCCGCATACCGGCACCAAGACGAGTGTATTGTTCGTTCAGAAATGGGACGACGTACTGTGCCCGAAAGTCGATGATTATAACATCTTTTTCGCAACCCAGCAGAAAGAGGGCAAAAACAACAGCGGCGATAAATTATATTGGAAATCGGATAAAATCGGTACGACGACCGATCCGAAACTTGCACTTTGCGACAAATATGGACATCCTGTTGTTTATCACGATCTGCTCGCAACCGTAAATTATAACTGGAACGAAGAGAAGAAGTGCAATGAAATAGAGCAAATTACCCCCGACGGCATTGCCGAGGCGTTTGTCGAATTCGCCAAGAAAGAACGGCTATCTTTTTTCGCGGATGCCCCTTTGATAAAGTAAAATACAAGGCTTTATTGGAGGGGCTGGAGATAAAAGAAAAAAAGCTCTATGAAGTATTAAGTAATAAGGATTTTCGAATAGATAGTTCTTTTTACACAAAAGAGCCAAAGAAAAATCCGGATCTTATTTATGCTAAAATCGGCGAACACCTTATTTCGTCGCAATACGGTATATCTATCGAGATGAATACGGATTCTGTTGGATATCTATTTACCGCATGAACGAGATTCATGATATGTTATGCGATCTTGATGTCGATAAATGTGCTGATATTACACAAGCCGAATACGACAGATTCGCATTAAAAGATAGGGATGTGCTATTTAATCGAACCAACTCCTTTGAATGGGTAGGTCGAACGGGCATATATTATCAAAATGATGATATACAGCGGACGTTTGCTTCTTATCTGGTAAGGCTGAATCCTAAAGACAGCATATTACCGGAATATCTGTGTGCCTATTTGAATTGCAAATATGGAGAATGGGATGTAAAGCGCAGAGCAAGGCAATCAATTAATCAAACCAATGTAAATCCGGAAGAAGTCAAAGAAATTGAAATCCCGATTCTTGATATCGATTTGCAACAAAAAATCCAATGCTGTTTTACACAGGCAAATTCTTTAAGAATTTTATCGCAAAAGACTTATTCCGAAGCAGAATTAATATTGCATAACGAATTAGGAATTAACTCGATAGCAGTAACCGATGTGAATGTATCACAAAAACGGTTTTCCGATTTTATTAATAGCGGCCGATTGGATGCGGAATATTATCAACCCAAATACGACGGTCTTTTTTCTCGATTGAGTGAGTTTGAGACTAAACGATTAGGAGATATAGTCCGAATCTGCAAATCAATAGAACCTGGAAGCGAAGCATACCAGAATCAAGGTATTCCCTTTATGCGTGTTAGCAATCTGTCTAAATTCGGTTTTTCGGATACGGAAATACATTTATCGTCAGATGAATACGGAGATGTAATTCGGCCTAAACAAAATACCATTCTACTCTCTAAAGATGGAAGTGTAGGTATTGCTTATAAAGTCGAACAAGATATGAATGTCATAACCTCAGGCGCAATATTGCATTTGACCATTACGGATAATGAATTTATGCCTGATTATTTGACGCTTGTCCTTAATTCTGTTATCGTTGGTATGCAGGCGGAACGAGATGCCGGAGGATCAATCATACAACACTGGAAACCGTCGGAAATCGAGAATGTCATTATCCCAAAGTTAAGCAAAGAAATTCAGCAGGAGATTACAAATAAGGTGAAAGAAAGTTTTGTATTACGACGTGAAAGCAAACGATTATTAAACCTTGCCAAAACCGCAGTAGAAACAGCCATCGAACAAGGTGAAAATGCAGCTTTGAGACTATTAGATAGATAACTCAAGTTAAAAACTCGATGAATATACTTTTAGACACGAATATCATTATTCCATTGGAAGATACGAGCAGGGTCCTCGATTCTTCTTTTGCTGAACTGCGGAAACTCTCCGCAGAGCAGAGCCATTGTCTGTATATTCATCCGATGCAGCTTGAAGACATTAACCGAGACAAGAATCAAGAAAGACGGAAAATCGTATTATCTCGGTTAAAGCAATATTCACAGATCGAAAATCCTCCGATTCTTTCCGATCAAGAGTGCAATGAACTCGGTTTGTCGCAATCCAACGACAATGACAAAGTAGACAATAACGTTTTGTTCGCTTTGTATCGGGGTGCAGCGCACCTTCTCGTTACAAATGACGAAGGCATTCACCGGAAAGCCTCGAAAATCGGATTGCTGGATAAAGTATATCGGTTAGAGCAATTTTTGTTATTACTTCGACGATATACGACTGTCCCGTTTTCTTTTGATTACACAGGTGTAAAAGAGCGCTTTCTATATGAAATAGATAAAAACCAGCCGTTCTTCGAATCTTTACGGCAGTCGTATGACGGTTTTGATAAGTGGTTTCAGAAATGTGCCACAGACAAGCGGAAATGCTGGTGTATCGAAGACGGAACCGGCAACATCGTCGCAGTCTGTATCTACAAACACGAGCAAGATGCTCAGCTGACTGATAACGGAGAGGTTATTTCCGGACGCATCTTGAAGCTTTGTACATTTAAAGTTGATATAAAAGCTCGCGGAAAGAAATTAGGTGAGCGACTTTTGTATATCGCATTCGATTATTGTGTAAAAAACAAGTTGGACTGGGTATATCTACATACGTTCGGAGAGGAACAAAAAACGCTTGTAGGGCTTTGTTTAGATTATGGCTTTTATTGTCTCGGTAAATACAAACAAGATGATGTTTATATTAAGCCAATGAAATTAATGGATGACGATTGCGGCAGTTTGGATTCTTTGATAAGATATTATCCCTACTTCAAGGATAATGAGTCTGTACAAAAGTTCATTATTCCTATTCGACCGCAATACCATGAAGATTTGTTCCCGGACTTCAGCAACATGAAAGGTTCTTTGTTCGAGAAAGATCAATCGTTGTATTCTTGCCAAGGAAATACGATCAAAAAAGCGTATCTGTGTCATTCCAAAATAAAAACGATTCATAAAGGGGATATCATCCTATTTTACCGAAGCAAAGACCGGAAATCCATACAATGTATGGGAATCGTCGAAGATGTTCTATTTTCAGAAAATATCGACGAAGTATTTCCTACCATTGCCAAAAGAACCGTCTACAGTTATTCGGATTTACTTAAAATTCTGGAGAAAAAGACGTTAGTAATACTTTTCCGGTATATCGCTCTTGATAAAGAAATATCCTATCAACAGATAGCTAAAGCCAAAGTTAAAGGATATATCCAGAGTATTAGAAAAATTGATAATCAACAATATTCAGCATTGATACATGAGAACTGAAACGATCATATTATCCATTCATCCAAGTCATATTGAAAAAATACTATCTGGGGAGAAGCGATATGAATATCGCAAGCGTATTCCTACGGATATACGGCATATTGTTGTATATGCAACTGCGCCTATCAAAATGATTGTGGCCTTGATTGAGATAGATTCTATTTTAAAGGGAACGCCAGAAAGCGTGTGGAAAAAAACCAAAAAACATGCAGGTGTCTCCAAAGATTTTTTCATGCTCTATTTTGCCGACCATCAAGATTCTTATGCTATCAAATTTAAGACGGTTTTCAAATTAGAGACGCCGAAATCTTTAATGTGCTTGGGTAATAATATTGCTGCTCCACAATCTTATACATACCTCACAGAGACAACAGAGGAATTGTGTAATAAATTAGGGCTAAAGTAATTAAGCTATGATGAACTTCGACGAATACATTCGCCAAGGCGAACCGCAGAAACGGGAAAAAGGATATGCGTGGCAGACTGCAATCGGTTTGCAGGCCGTCGACGGGCTCAAGCCATCCGACTATCTGATTGAAACCGCCCGAAAAGATATTGAAGGTGAAATTACGATTGATGAAGCGGAACAGCTCATAAAAAGCTACTACCAGTCGAAAGAAGCGCGTACACCCGAAGAGGCAGAAACGCATGAGGCGGATACGGCATCGACCAACATTCGCCGACTTCTTACCGAGAAAACCTTTGCTTTTACACTTGTCGGGCTAACATCGATTCATCGTCGGATTTTTGATGGGGTATTCAAATTTGCGGGACAAATCCGAGATTACAACATTACCAAAAAGGAATGGGTGCTGCACGGTGATACGGTGTTGTATGTTTCCGCGCCCGATCTCCGCAAAGCGATCGAATACGACTTGGAACAAGAACGCCAGTTCGACTATTCAAAAGTGGACAGGAATGGGTTAGTGAGTCACATAGCCAAGTTCGTATCGGGATTATGGCAAATCCATCCGTTCGGCGAGGGAAATACCCGAACAACTGCCGTATTCACGATTCTATATCTACGTTCTATGGGTTTTGACGTAACAAACGACCTGTTCGCCAATCATTCGTGGTATTTCCGTAATGCGCTGGTACGTGCCAACTACCAAAACGTGCAAAAAGGCATCATGCGTAATTCCGAATATTTGGAACGGTTCTTTCGTAATCTTCTATTGGGTGAAACGAATGAGTTGCGGAATAGGTATATGGTGGTTAACGCTCCGGAAGAGCTGACGGCAAAACAAGTCCAGCAAATCGACCGTACAAGTACCGAACAACCTGCCGTACAAGTAACCGAACAAGTTCGCGCTTTGTTCTTGGCTTTGTCAAACGAACAATTATCGTTAAAAGTATTGATGGAGAAAGTTGGCCTGAAACATCGTCCGACATTTTTGGAGAACTATATAACCCCCGCTTCCGAAGCCGGTTTTCTCAAGGTGCTATATCCCGACAAGCCCAATCATCCGAGACAAAAATACCTGCTTACGGCAAAAGGGCTGGCTCTATATAACGAAATAAAGAAAATGCAATAGTCTTGATAATTGCTTCCATTATGAACCTTTCCATCTTCATAGCGATATCCTTTTGTGACATTTTTGCTGGGCGGTTCTTTGTGTATGCTCACTTTTTCTATGTTAAGTTTTGCCATAGTCGTTTTAGTTCGGGCTTGCCCGTGTGTCACGAAAAATGTTTCGGGGGAGCCTAATACCCCAACCACCGTATGTCGTTGGGAGTGTTGCCATACAATCTGCAAGCAGAGGCGGTTGAATTGTCCGATGTCGAGTAGATTATGAAGCGGCAAACGGATAGATAGAGTGCTTGGGGTGTATTGGAAAATTTAGCCTATACCTGTTCGTATCGGGCAGACATCCGATAAGAGGGAGAAAAAAGAATTTGCCCCTTATAGTTTTGGTCTCATCTGGTAAGAACAAGATCATATCTCGCGTGTCTTTCATTGGTCTTTCAACACCACCGTCCGAGCAATAACATCCCAGTTTTAGGTGCAGTTTCGGACAACTGAACAGTCTCCGATTTTCTTTTCAGATGTTTGCACGAAACGGTTTACTTTAGTTTTCTTGCCCTATATATAGAGAAATACTAAACTAAACAGAATTATATATGCCCGCGCGGGAATAAACTGCACCAGCAAAAAACATCGAAAAACCCGAAAACTCGGTGGCTGCTTTAGTCGAACAACCCGTTTACTAAATTGACCGCATCATCCTTTTTCTGATTGATGATTTTGGCGTACACCTGCGTCATCTTGACATCGGCATGGCCGAGCAGTTTCGAGGTGGTATAGAGGTCTGCACCCAATGTAAGCATCATCGTCGCGAACGTGTGGCGGCTCGTGTGAAATGAAAACCGCTTATCTATTCCAGCCGCTTTCGCCCAAGGTTTGAGAAGCGTGTTTATCATCGTTGGGCTCGGCAAATCGAATACATGATCTTCCGATGTCTTCTCACCACGTTCCGGCATCCATTTCAACGCTTCGGGAGAAAGCGGCAGGTAAATCGGTTCTTTGGTCTTTTGCATGGATACAGCCAAACGGTATTGTCCTCTATCGACGAAGACATCTTTCCACTTCAAACTGATGATATCGCTTATCCGCAGTCCGCAGAAGCAGGAGAACAAATAGGCCTGTTTTACGGCCTCGTTTTTCATCGAAGTAGCAATCAATGCCCGCACCTCTTCAATGGTCATATACGACCGTTTACTCTCCGGCAGACGGATTTTATCCGAATTGTTGATCTTCGTAAAAGGATTGACTTTTATAATTTCCGCTCGCACGGCTGCATTCAAAGCTCCGTTCAGAATGCGGTAATAGGTGTGTAGCGTAAAATTAGACACATGTTTACCCTTTGGTCGATATTCAGTCAGCAGATAGTCGATATACTCCTGACAAAATGTCTTGTCGATTTGATCCATCGTTACCCGTTCTCCGGCATACTCTTTCAAGATGCGGATAGTAACTTGGATTTGGTTCCCATCTTTCTTTCCTCGCTTCGCCTGATTCTCTTTGTAGGTTTCCATCCAGTCCAGAAGAAAAACCTTTTCACGGGTTTCGATACCCGCTTCGCCGTTGGTAAGTTGAATGATCCGTTTCGATTTGATGGCATTGGCTGCGGCCATAGTCGTTTGATTCCGCACACGGGCATTGTTATCCGTTTCGGGGATAAGATACATCTTCAGATACTCATACGTCCGTTTACCGTCCCGATAGATATCCAAATACAGACTTTTGTTTCCATTGGCCAACTCTTTCATCCGAAGACGGATAGGTTCTTTGACTTTTGTGGGCTTCTTTACTCGTGGCATAATCTCTCTTTTTTACTCGTTCTTCCTGCCGCAAAGGTAGAAAGAATAATCCGAATTAAGGAACAAATAAGAAACAAAAATGTACCGAAAAAGAGCCAAGCAACAATAAACAAGCAAAACAAGAGAAGATACAGATGTAGCGTAATTGCTTATTATACAGTATATGTATTTTCACTTGATTGGTTTTTGTTTTCTGTTTCAATCTATGCTATATAAATCTGGAAAATTTATAATCCACCCATAAGCACTTTATTCGAAATACTATTTTTGACAGAATCTTCTGATTTCAGCGCACCTCCGCTTGTTGTTTAAAATAAAAACAAGACTTAATAATATACGGAATTCAATTCCCAATTTCACCCCCACCCTCTAATACAAAGCGTCTAGCCAATGTATCTTTTTATACCGACCTCACGTGGTCTTATAGTAGTTTCTGATTCTTTTTCCAAGAATGCTTTGACAGTATGCTTATCAACGGTACTAAGCAAATCATCAAAACGGCCAAATGAATTTATATTAGCCTCGGTCACTGTCTACTCCATTAATGTCCGCAATTTATCCTCATTTAGGCCAACAGCCTGCGCAAGACGGTGAATCTGGTCTTTTTTAGCGGTTAGCTTATACTCTGGAATATATTCATGAAGAGTCTTCTCTTCCTCAAGATGAACATCTCCACGTTGAAAGCCGCACAAGAATAGCCACGCAAAACTCAGATTCTCTTGAGACAATCTGGCCAATGTCTTATACGATTCATCCACAGCTTCAGCCACATCATCTGTATTCTACGAGGGAAATAAAGATCTCATAAAAACATCTTGTATTAACAAATTATAGCTATTAATCTATTTGCTGATCAACTGCATTTTTCCACTGATAGCATCCTTCAAAATAGCTTTGGTAAACATCTGTGCGTCTATCGATATGATTCTTGACTGATCGTCGTGTTCATATTCATATTTTACCTCACAAATTTTTACTTGCCCCCAATAACGAGTATTGACATATGCATCAGTAAAATTAAATACCTTATCTGATGTTGAATCTTCAGGTAAGCTATTCTCTAACTTATCAAGAGACGAAATGATTTGCCCATGCTCATTTCTGATATTATTATCTTGTAATGGTAATGGAATATACGTTGCATTATCCCATTTATCAGCTCTTTGCAAGTCTAATTGGCTCAACAATCGTAAATATCCTCGAATATCAACTTTGTGATCCACAACCCACTGTTCATCAAGCATAAACAAGCAATGGCGAATCAACATATGAAGCTTGAGTTCAATCTGTCCAACTATTGCCTCTCCTGGATTGGGTGCCCTCAATTCCTGCAATCTTATTCCCTTTTCTTTGGCATATGTTTTAGCCCCACTTTGGTATCCGACTTTTGTAACCATTACTCCGACCACATTATTCAAGTCAGATAAAACCCCATAAAAATCACGAACCTTACCAATAGGCACCAGTTTGTCGTAGTTTTTACATTCAATCGCTACTTTATGCTTAATTCCTGCAATCTCATACTCCCAATAAACATCTATTTGATGATCGCAACCAGACAGGCCTTTTAATTTTACATTATGTTGTACGACTGTCGTTTTAACGACGTCTGTATTAACTAACTCTTGATATACCTCTTGAGTAAATTTTTCATATGCAATATTCGGATTCATATATAAACTTATTGTACGTTAGATGCTGATATTTTATTATTACAAGCATCAATGAGAATAATGTTGTTATCACTCAAAAGGTTTAGTTCTTCCAAAATATTTATAACTCTTTGATGTTCTATTTCATTAAAATAAAGGATAACTTTCATACTATGATCTGTATTATTTGCAGCTTCATATACCTTAACCTGGTTGGCGATATTTTGTTTTAGTTTAGAATTGCTTGCAAGTTTAAATTCTACGAGAGTTTTATCTAAATCACCCTTAGAGATCTTAAAGTCAACAGGTCCTCGACCATTATTAACTTCAGAATTTACATCAAATATTGTTGCAAACCATGTAAGCTTAAATAGAAGTTGAAGATCTTTTTCTTTTTTTATTGGTTTACCCTTATGATAGAATAATTTATATCCATCTTTATTCTCTATAAAATCTTTCAGATACATCACTCGCGCTTTTGATGCATCATAAGATCCTATTGCACTTTTATCATAGAATTGGGTATTAACTTTTAAGATTTGTATCAAGGTTTGTATATTCCTTATAAATACCTCATCTACAGATAAAACAATTTCTCTTGACGTATTCTTTGCATCCTCTTTTTCTTCTTCTTTTATTTTAATATAATAATCCATTAATATAGGGAATCGAGCGATTGTATTTGCTGCCGCTTCATTCCTTAATTTATCTGTAATCTTTTTCTTTGGCAACTGTTTCAAGTAAATATCATTAATCTGATCCCTTAATTCATCGTTGGGCAAACTGTTTGTAATGTCTAACAAACGATGTCGCATTTCACTAGCATTAATCCATGTTTCATCTTTGGTAAGGAGATCCTTAGGCGTTAAAATAACATAGTCGCCATTAAAATATGGCAAAGTATAATTTTGTGATCTCCATGTCTCATATTTATAATCAAAATACACTTTGGAAACTGCAATATTTTTACATTGTTCCGGAGATAAATATTGCATCGCAAAAGTTTGAGTATATTCGAGCAAATACTGTTTTATTAAATTACAAGTAAAATCACTTATATTGTCTCGACCAACCCCTACTCTAAACAACGATAATTTTTCCAAATGAGATGTTTCTGTTATCGTCTCTTTTTTTAGATTCGGGAAAACTCCTTGAATGGCTTTTGACATAGATTGTCCAAAATCCTGTCCTAAGCCCAAACCTCCATTCCCTGATTCACTATACCCGAGCCAATTCTGCTTGACTTCCGGAAAAGTATACCATCGTTTAATTTTTTCAGATGAGATAGATCCACTTGCTTTATCTCTCAAAAAAGAAAGATAATCCAATATATTTTCATGCAATCGCCTATATTCGGGCTTTTCACTAGCGTATAATAAAAATGGATCTATAAAAAGAGGGATATCGTTAAGCAATGATATATTCATAGCGCCATACGCCTCTAAAATCGATTCGTCTATATTAAATATGTCTGAGAAATATACCATGATGAAAAGATCAAATAAACTAATTATTAATTTTTACCTAGAAAGCGTCATAATAAACACGTCTCGGCTCTTAACATGGAAGATGAACCTCTTTACAATATGCTTGTATTTCCTCTGGGGAAGAAAATCCCTTATCACAAAACTTTTGCAAACCACTTTTAACATCCTCAAGGACCTCACTTTGAGCATTTAATACCTTTGTAACCTTAGTTATAAAACTCTTAAAATCATTATTTATTCTACAAAGTTTGTCAATCGTATAGTAATCAAGTTCATTCTTTCTGGCTGGCAATAACTCAGTCGTATCATCACTATATGGCGACAGTTTGATAATTCCTATACCGAACGATCTATTCAAACGCTCCATCTCTTCCATAACATCTTCGTTAATATCAAAAGCAACTAGATAACCATAATTTGCCCAACTACTGTTAGATAAAGCTTGAAAGAAATACTCTTTAAGCTGATGATCATTTGTTATAGAGCGCTTTAGTTCAAAAGAATACAATTCTACATATTCTTTTGTCTCAGTGGCTTTTAGAAGAGAACGGGTAACTATTTCCTGAAACTCGTTATATTTAACACCGACCATATCCGGATGCACCCATTTTTTTGCTTGATCTGTCTTATTCGAGCTCTCATGGAATATAGTTTTTGAAAAGATATTCTTACTCAGCAGATAATTTGATAATAATCGGTGTAGGCTGCGTTCTTTATAGGTCTCAGTCTTATCCTGGCGCATAGACGGTGTCAAATGAGCACCTTCCGCAATCAGATTCTCAAGCTCATCAGAATACTTCGAAATATTGCAACATGTACCAATAGAGCCAGTAGAATTTTGGAGTTTTTGAGACATGGCTCGCCTTGGAATAACGACATTAAGCCACCTGACAGATCGACGATGAGGCAAATCTTTACCCTGCTCATAATAATAGTTTCCTATTATCTCTGCTACAAAATATCCACCTTCTCCGTTCGAAGCAAGAACAATGTCCCCTATCTTCAATCCATAACAAATAGTCCATAAAAAACCGACTGAAGTTCTTGCCGCTCCCAAAGATTTATCTGGATTTCGATCTATATATTCATTTATCAACTGATGTCTCCACTCGTTCTCATCATTATTTGAGAACATAGCCAAGTCCAATTCTTTTAAGAAATTTGCTCCAATATAGTTATTGTCAAGACAGTCCTTAATATATTTACCGCCTTCTCCTAACATTATACGATTATATTGTTTCATTGTCTAATATTTTATACCGTTTCACATTAATAACAGGTAACAAAAACATCGTCATGTATACTGGAATATACTCAACTCCATTTCCTCTTTGGAAATCCTTCGTATAAATCAAATACTTATTCAGTATGTGGACGGGAAATTTTAAGCAAAATTCATCCAATAATTTATACGTTTTATATCCTAAAGATTTTACCTCTATAAATGAGATTTTTTGTTTATCGGGAATTAAACGATTTCACTTTATCCCCGTGTCCATATATATGTTCAATAAACTCACATCAACATCAGGAATGATAACATCTGCAAGTTTATCGTCAACAAGAAATCCCATGTATAGCGGGATGGTGAGTATATCTCCATCACGTCCTACATTATATTGCCCCAGCTTGATTGCTTTTTTAACATGATACACATCTTTGTTTTTAAGAACCGTACTCATGCTTTTTGACTTACCTGTCTTTGCCTTAATTTCAAGGATAACGCATTCACCTTTGAACCTTACCAAAAAGTCCAATTCAAGCCCACTGTCCTTATGGAAATAGTATAGTTTTTGACCGGATTTACATAGAAAATCCGCCATGAGGTTTTCAAAGATAGCTCCCTTGTATCCAAGAAGATTACCCTTTAAAATATCCGCCTGAGTGCCGTAGTCGAGCATTGCCACAAGGAGACCTATATCGGTAGTGTACACTTTGAAACAGTCTTTGATAGAATTTCCCTCTAACGGCAGTTCCGTGGTCTGTATGTTATAGCATCTGCGGACGATCCCGGCATCCTCCAGCCATTGAATACTACCGATGTACTGAGAAGACCTTCCTCCCTTTTTTACAACTGAATACTGGAATTTCTTGTTCTCTTTAGCCAATTGTTTCGGAATAGATTCAAAACATTCTCGGATATTGGGCTTGTCTGCATCAACTGCATATTTGACCATATCCTCTTCATATTCGGCAATAAGATTGCGCTGCAACTTATATATAAGTTCGATATTCTTGGTCTCAAGGAAACAATTGACCACTTCCGGCAAACCTCCAACAATGACATATCTGTACAGCAGCTCCATCATGGCCTTATGAACCCCCTCGGGAACAACCTTCTCGTTTTCAAAGCATGATTTTACAGAATCAATAACCGCCGGACTGATACCGTTTGCCCATAAAAACTCTTCAAAATCCAAGGGGTACATGTCAATCACGGTTTCATATCCGACAGGGACAGAATCTTGTCCTATATCTTCGTTCTTTTTCTTACTTTGACCGTAGCCTTTCACTCCCAAAAGAGAACCTGTCGCGATAACATCGAAACGCCCGTCTATATGGAATGTCTTCAAGGCTGTTCTCGCTTCCTTACATTCTTGAATCTCATCAAGGATAATGCAGGTTTTCCCTTCGATGAAACGACTGCCATTAATCAAAGCAGAGAGATTGAGAATGATGGTGTCAACATCTATATTGCCTGTAAAGGCAGATTTCTTGTCAGGCTCAAGAATGAAATTCATATAGACCACACTATCATAGTTCTCCCTCGCGAATTTCTGGACAATATATGTCTTTCCACATTGGCGGATACCTTTTATAACAAGAGGCTTTCTGTCCTCAGACTGTTTCCAGTTGGCTAAATATGTTTCTATTTTCCTTTTAAGCATGAAGTAATCCTATTTTCATTTCTACAAAAATACATTTTTCCCAATAAATAAACCAATGTTTTATACATTTTTTCAAGCGAATATCGGCTACTACAACACATTTTTTCAAACGTAGATGCTTGATAGCAACATAATTTAAATCTATCTTTGTAGATAAGGTGATAATATCAACGACAAAATAGAACAATGTTTGTTCAATATATCTTAAAAAACAGAATATATGGAAGATAAGTTATCTGATGTTGAACTCTGGCAAAAATTCGAAGATGAGCGTTTGGAATACGAAGGCTATTGTAATAAAATTCGCAAAGGATTAGAAGATCTTGACGAAAAAAGTGGAGAACGGGCTTTATGGGAACTAGTTCAAAACGCTCGTGATATGAGTAGTGAATCACGTATAAAAATAGAATTAACAGACACAAACATAATATTTTCTCACCATGGGAAACCATTTGACTATACTTCATTTCGTGCATTAGTTAAGCAAGACAGTGCAAAAGATCGAAATGGGGCTGACCAAGTGGGTCAGTATGGCACAGGATTCGTGACGACTCATACTTTTAATCGTTTGGTATACGTCAGTGGTCCATATGTAGTAAAAAATGGGAAAGAAACTATCAAAGGTTATGTGCAAGTAAAGGACTTTGAGTTAGATCGAACCCTCGTTGATAAAGAGGAAGGCCCTAAAAAAATGAAAGAACAACTTGAAAAAGTTAAACAATTTTGGAAGGGCGATTTACTTCATGAAATTAGCGACGACGCAACATCTTTTCGATATGATTTGACCCCATTGCAAATTCGCAATGTGTCTGAGTAATTAACAAGTGCAATTCGCTTAATGCCATTTGTGTTGGTAATCAATTCTCGCATCAAAGAGATGGAAATATATAATCATTATACCAATGAACATTTTACATTAAGAAAATCGGACGAACAAACCAGAATTCCGATAGAAAATGAAGGATGGCAAGCGGTCACTGAAGAAGTATTTCTCACAAACCATATAACAGGAGAAAAAACAACACCTGTTATTTGTAAAAGTTTGCAATCTGGCAAGGGTGATGTCGTGATCATTCCTCCATACCCTGATTTTTGTGGTTCTCCGGCAGATATTCCAAGCCTATTCCTTTGGTTTCCTCTACTTGGAACAGAGAACTTTGGTGTAAATTTTATCTTTCACTCCAAGCGTTTCTATCCAGTAGAAAAACGAAATAACATCATGCTTCCTGGTTCAACTCCAATTAAGCAAGAGAATGGTAGCAAGAATAGTGTCGTATTGAAAGAAATGACTGATGTCTTGTTAGCATATTTTGCGAAGGATGAGAATGCTAAAACACTCATGCGTCAGATGTGTGAAGTGTCATTCCCGGACATGAGTGAAGATATAGTAACGTGTCAATTTTATAAAGAGATGCAGGAGCTATGGAATACCCACATACCTGATTGGAAGATATTGCCAGTGGATAACGAACATTACGCTATAACTGACGCAAGAGTCAAATTATTGCATCGGGACTTCTATTCTAAACTTAGTTTAGAGCAAAGGGCTGAATACGAACCCATATTAACAGATTATGCCCTGCTACCGCAGAAAGCAGATGGTCAGTCCTATTTAATGCCTTCATCAGATTTAATAGCCTGGTCGGAAACAATAGACAAATGGAGGTGCAAACGCGATGAAGAATTTTTCATTACTGTAGCTGACGTGTGTAAAGCAATTCGCTCAAAGAGTGAAAAACTTCATTCTTTTCTAAAGCTAATGAAGGATAGTGGTAATGCAGATGTAATGAAAGACTATGCACTGCTTCCAAATCGATACGGTGAACTACGAAAGAAAGGGGATCTTTACCATGCGGCATTTATGACTCCCGAGGTTTATGAACTAGTGAAAGTAGTGATGGGGGATGACTCAAAGAAAATTTACGATCCAGCCTACCTTGATGTATGTGAAGTGAATCTATATGACCAGTCGGAGTTGCAGAGAGCCATTACTTCGACTATGGGAATATGGCGAAAATCTGTTTTGTCTAATCGTGATGGAAAAACTTTGACAGAAGAACAGTTGTCTGCTTTGATAACATTCTGTTCCGCATCATATCTACAGGAGTTCAATAATGCCAGAGGCAGAATGATGCCACTGCTTGCTGAGTTCTATGGTATAGAATATAAGACGGTTGTGTCGATTAAATTTAGGAGTGATAAAGAGGAGGATTTCTTCGGCACTGCTTTTGATCTGTTGTTGGACTATACTCTGTGTAAATTAAGTCAAAAGGGGGCGGAATGGGTTGAATCCAATAAGGTATGGCTGAAATCATTTCTTGAAGAATATAGCCCATTAACCAACGAAGAACACCGGAAACGTTTGAATGATTATGGTGTACTTCCTAATCAAAAGAACGAATTATGCTTAATGCAAGACTTACATAAGAACAATGGTGTTCCGCAGGAAATGGCCACTATTTATTCTGCAATCTTTGGCAAGGATTTGTATGAGTCATGGGTGGATTCAGATTTTGAGAACATTGTACCGTTAGCTGAAGATAAACCGGAAGATATTGCAAAAACAATTGAGGGCAATCTCGTAGCAGACATGAAACAAGAGACAAAAGACCGAAAGTTCGAGAAAATTGTCCGTACAATTATTTTGAAAATTACAGAATCGAAAGATTGGGAAGAGTGGTTCGGCCAAATCAATGATAAAAAAGCTTCTTATACCTTTAGTATGAAAAGCGGTAAAGCTCAAAAAAGTTTGTTCTCTTTAATGGATATTGAAGATGATAATCTATATCGGTTGGCAAAACTGACCGAAAAGGGCAACATTGATTTAATGCTCGATAAAATGGAGCGGCAACAAGAGCTGGAATACGAAAATGAAGCTCGTTTCAATCATTTACATGCAATTGGGAAGCATATAGAAGATACATTACGGGAAAAAATAGGCTCAAATCTGGTGCAAGTAGATAATCCTACGAGAGCAGAGGACAATGCTGTTGCCGATGATGCTCAGAATGGACAAGATATTATTGTTCGTATAAAAAATGGCGAAGAGTGGATTGATATTTTTTATGTAGAAGTGAAGAGTAAATGGGACTTTACTGAACCTGCCCATATGAGTACCCGCCAAGTTCGCAAGGCAGCCCTCCATCCCGATGAATATGCATTATGTTGTGTCGATTTACGTAAACATAAGCATATGGATCTTGCAAATATACCGACCGAAACCATCCTTAAATGCACAAATGTAAAAATGAATATCGGAGAAATTCTTAACCCTATGCTTAAAGCCATACTTGATGCGGATAACCGTTCGGACGATGAGCAAATTAAGATCTCTGAATATAGAAGTAATATGGGAGCATCTATTTTTGAGAAGGGCGACTCATTGGATGTTTTACTGAATGCTATTGAAGCTAAAATACGGCAGGAACTTTCTAGTACACCTTCATAATATAGAAAGAAGCAATGAGGCATGTCAAGGTTGATAAAGTATGGAAGGGTATAGGATTAAATCACATACAATCACAAATCCCTAAAGACTTTTAAACCGATACATTTACTGTATAATTTTTCAATAAAATATCTGAATTGTACAAATTATCGGCACTATATTGAATTAGTGCCGGTAATTTGCATATTGTTTTTTCTGTCATACTCTTTTAGTGAAGATTTATTCTTTCCTCCGGCTGCCATTCTGCAAGTGTGACAATCGCCTGATATTGCTCCTTGGTCAGAACTGAATTCGCATCGTCCGAACATTCGTATTCCCAGGGCAGTTCGTAGACAATCCCCTCTTCCTGATAACCCATATAATTATGATATGAGTCGGGAACCAACCGTACATAATCCTCTTCGATCAGAATTTTTAGGAGCTTCTCTGCGTCATATATCAGCAGCGGTGTCCCGGCCTTATACAAAGCTGTAGCCACTTCGATGGCCAGTCCGGCATTGGCAAAATAACTGTTGGAAACAACTATTTCCCATCCCTGTTGCCGATCGTTTGAGGCAAAGATATTCAGACGTGAAAGGCCCAGTTCTCCGTAATGGTCAGTTGCGAACCGCATGAAATCCTCCGGGCTGTCAATGTCATACATTTCCATCACATCCACAAACTTCTTCCGCTTGTAATAGACCACATCACGCAGTTCTTCAGGAACATCCTGCAAATCTGTATATATGCGTCCCCTGAATCCCCGCTTCCGGTGATAAGCCTCATACACCTCGTTGGCAATGCGGAAATAGGTGCAATACTTTCGTATAGTCATGGTTTCCAAAAGAGGGGCAGAAAACCCGTGTACTGAGTCCTTCAATGCCCTGATGGCCGTTTCCCGGTCTTCCACCTCAATTTTGAATTTCGGCACAATGCGGTTAAATTCCTTTTGTGCAATCCGTCCTGTACGCTGCTGGTACGGCAGGTTATGCGCCACGTAATCGTTGAACCCGTCGGAATTAGCAACAATGACATCAATCATCTGTTCCAGATAATCGAAGAGGCGTGTTAGATTCTTCCTGCACCACGTATTATCTGGTTCTGCATCTGTACACTTAGGGCAATTCGTAATGATAAAACGGGTATGCTTCCGGTTAGTAACACGAATTGACCGGGAATCCCCATATCTGCTTGAAGCGACATGAAACCATCTGGTTTCCATCGGATTGAATGCAAGCCAATCCGCAAGGAATGCTTCCCGACTGTCATATTCCCCCGAAGCAATCAATTCCTCGGCATCCCCCCACTCTTCCGGTGCAGGCCGTGGCACTTCGATATAGAATCCACGGTACTCATCGTCGCCAATTACAGCCAGCCGCTCGAACCGATGTTGAATCTCAACTAGTCGTTCAAGCATATCGCCACCAACGACAATCTCCCATTGGCGGCTTTCGCCCAACGCCTCCAAATGCGAGGTGTTAAGCCCGACCTCCTTCGCCAAATCGGCAAGTAATTTTCTATCTATAATCTTTCTTTCGTTCATTTCTGTATGTCCATTAAATTTCAATAAACCTGGCCGGATCAAATCTGTTAATTGGGAATCCGTCCTCAAAAACATATTCCATCAGGTAACAGGCAATTCATTATTTTCAAGTATCTGCTGTTTTCCTGGAGCTCCATATGCAGATCACTCATGTATTGTATCTTCATCTTACTGTTCTCCTTTCTTTGATTGCTCAATCTGTTTCCCTATGATTGCCTTTACTTATGCAAAAGAGACCGGTGTGAAATTGTTGTTGTCCACTCCGACATCATATTGTGTCGGAAGAAGCATACTCAGCCGAGAAGCATCCTTTCCGGTATTGTTCCTGCGGGTATGTACGTGTCCAAAAAGTTGCCACGTGTCATCGTATGAGCCACCATAGCAAAGAAACGGACAGTGATTCAGATAAATCTTCTGTTTATCCACCTCGATATACATCTGCATCGTTATTTGCTCGAAGTATTTCGTGTAATTCTGCCTCAGGTTCTTAATGTCGTGATTGCCGAAGATAAGGTATATTTTCCTGTTCAGTATGTTTACCCATTCGGCAGAACCGCCCAGACAGAAATCACCCAGGTGGAACACGATATCCTCCGGACCGACTACTCGATTCCAATTGGCAATAATCGTTTCATTCATGTGCGATACATCCTTGAATGGCCTGTTGCAGAACCTGATGATATTGGTGTGGTTGAAGTGGGTGTCGGATGTAAAGAACACCCTGCTTCCGTCAAATTTATAATTCATAATCTTTCCATTCATGCGCATCACTGCGCGGTTAATAATACATTACAATTCAGCCCGTGGACGGAATTGACGGAGAAGAGCACATCGTGCGAACGTCACCAACAGGCACAAAACAAAAACCGTCGAAAAGTTTGGTAAGGACTCTCCGACGGTTTTCATTTATCGTTTCAGCGGGATACCAGCATCATCGTATCCCCGATGGTCTATCAAACGTTCGTCGGAAAATGTCTCCAAAAGTATAGAATGCTCCAATGCCCGAAGTATGGACACACGACAATCTCTCAAGGCATTTTATACCTCGATCTGATACGGTGTTCCAGTTGTTCATTCTTCTTTGCAGCATTGTAAGCTTTATGTTTTTATATTCAATTGACGATGCAAAATTACGGATTTTCTTGAGGACCAGCAAATTTCTTTAAAGAAAAGCCGATATGTAGCAAACTGAGAAGCCCATCGTGCAAGTGCACAACAGTTATATTCTTTTTAGTGTCAAGCTATAAAGGGTACAAAAGGTTATATTTCATATTAAAACATAAAGAACTTATTATTGACTCTTTAACAATGCTCGAAAATATTATTTACATATAAGATTTAATCTTTAGTTTATTAGGAAAGGAATATTTGCTCGGTTTCGAGAATTATAATAAATTTGTATCAAATACCAATATATAGGTAAATAATGAAAGATTTGAATCGTTTAAAAATTGTCTTAGTAGAACAAAAGAGAACAGGAAAATGGTTGGCGGAACAATTAGGAAAAGATACTTCCACAGTCTCAAAATGGTGTTCCAATAAAATACAACCATCGTTGGAAGTGTTGACACAAATTGCCAATGTCTTAGAGATTGATGTTCGTCAACTAATAAATAGTAATATAACTACCGGTAATTAACATATGAATAAAGATAATATTCAGGACTTATTAGCATTACTTCAATTTGAGTCTGATGGTCAATTTTATTTTAAAAGCTATCCCAACGTAGATACACCCTTAAAAATTAGTATGGATCGTGATGGCCATATTTATTATAAAGAGTGTGGTATAACAGTAGGGAGAGAAACGACCTGTAATTTTTCAGATCCAGAAAATCTTGTCGTCCTACATTGTGTTGATAGTCTTTTGAGTAAAGGTTATAATCCGCATCATATAGAGTTGGAACCTGCATGGAGATTAGGACATAGTGCTAAAGGAGGTTATGCCGATATATGGATTAGAACTGTCAAAGAGGGAGAAGAAGGGGAAAAAGACTCATTGGTCATTATTGAATGTAAGACTTCTGGACAAGCGTTCGTAAGTGCATGGAATGATACGAAAGAAGACGGAGCTCAACTTTTCAGCTATTTCCAGCAAGAGAGGTCTACCAAATTTTTATGTCTCTATACAGCTGATATTATTGATGGCAAATTAAGCAGGACATATTATCTTGTAAATGTACAAGACAATGAACAGATGCTTGCAAATGATGAATCAAATAAAAGGTATAAGGATGCAACGAACAATAAACAATTATTTACCGTATGGCATGATACTTATCATTGTGATTTCGCAACAGTAGGATTGTTTGAAGCAGATATTGAGCCTTATAGGATAGGTAAAAATAAATATTCACTTGGAGATTTGCGTGCGGTAGATAATGATACTATCCAAAAGAAATACAATGAATTTGCCCTCATTTTGCGCCAGCATAATGTTGGCGGACATGAGAATGCTTTCGACAAATTGGTAAATCTGTTTCTTGCAAAGGTTGTTGATGAGACGAATAATCCCAATGACTTGCATTTTTATTGGAAGGGATCAGCATATGATGATGACTACCAATTGCAGGATCGTCTTCAGCGGTTATATCGAGACGGCATGAAACGATTTTTGAATGAAGATGTTACATATATTGAGAATAGTGAAATAGAAAAAGCTTTCCGCCGTTTTAAAAATGATCCCGATGCTACGAAAAAGACCATTATGGAATACTTTCGTGCGTTGAAATTCTTTTCTGAGAATGATTTCTCCTTTATCAGCGTACACAACAAAAAACTATTCGAGCAGAATGCGGCAATTTTACTAAAAGTCGTAAAAATGCTTCAAGATATTAAGTTGAAAGACTCAGATCAAAATCAGCTACTTGGAGATTTGTTTGAGGGCTTTTTGAATAAAGGTGTTAAACAAAGTGAAGGTCAGTTCTTTACCCCAATTCCGATAGTTCGTTTTCTGGTATCATCTTTACCGTTGGAGAATATAATTAAAAATACGGAGAATATCCCAAATGTGATTGATTACGCATGTGGTGCTGGGCATTTTTTAACAGAATATGCGATCAGAATAGATGAATTCGTACAAAAGTATCGTCCTGATATCCCCATGAAGGAATATTATGCCCATATTTATGGCATAGAAAAAGAATATCGTCTTTCCAAGGTATCCAAGGTTTCGGCATTTATGTATGGACATGATGAAACGAATATTATTTATTCAGATGCCCTAGTCCCTCATGCAGATGTTAAGGATGGTACATTTGACATATTGATTGCAAATCCTCCTTATTCCGTGAAAGGTTTTTTGGAAACTTTGACTGAATCTCAACGGGAGCAATATACATTGTATAATGAGAATTTGAATATCGACAAGAATAATGCAATCGAAACTTTCTTTATAGAACGAGCTGCTCAGTTATTGAGAGCAGGAGGTGTCGCCGGAATTATTCTGCCTGTTTCGGTTTTAAATAAAGCCGGGATTTATGCGCATGCCCGTGAAATTATTCTGCAGTCATTCGACATCATTGCGCTTGTTGAGCTGGGAAGCGGAACATTTGGGAAAACCGGTACGAATACCGTTATCATGTTCCTTCGGAGGAAAGAAACCAATACTCCGGATGCTGAACATTTCCGGAATCGCGTAAATAGTTGGTTTGGAGCCAGTCATCAGGCAGATGAAGTATATGAGGATCAAAACCTGCTAGAGGATTACTGCGCACATTGTGGATTTTCATTTGACGATTATGCAGAATTTTTGTCGGGGAATATTTCAGACTCTTTTGCAGAAAATGAGATAATACAAACTTATCATTCTTCGTTTTTTGGCACTCAACGCAATGCAATGAAGGATGTCTGTGCTGAAGCAAAATCCATTCGTCTTAAACATGTAACCAAATCTAAAACACAAGCGTTCAGACGGCTTCCTGAAGCTGAACGGAAAAAAGAGGAGCAGGCGGCATTTTACAAGTTCATTTTTGCCATTGAAAAAGAGAAGGTCTATTATTTTATTCTGGCACAAACGGTCAAAAATCCTGTTTTGATTGTTAAAGCACCGTCTGGCACCTCGGATAATAAAAAGTTCCTGGGATATGAATGGAGTGACAGCAAGGGGAATGAAGGTATTAAATACCTGAATGTTATACGTCAGAAATCAGATGAAGAGGAAGGAAATGAAGAAGAGGATGATACCATGAATCAGATTAGAGGGATAAATGGAATCAATACCCCATTGTTCAATCCTGCAGATCTTAGAGATGAAACCAAGATAAACACGTTAATACGAAAGAATTTTTTAGGAGAGGAATTTGAAATTCCAGATGATATAGAAACTGTTGTATATTATAGTCTTGTAGATTTGATTGATTTTAAAAGGACGGACTTCAGTAAAATTATTAAAACAACACCTATTCTTGCATATCCTAAATTAGAGACTAAATATCCTTCTGAAAGATTAGGTGTTGTAGCACCCTATATAACCAAAAAAATTATCGCTACTTCTATAAAGGTGGATTCTTATGTGACAACAGCAAATATGCTTCAAAATTGTGGTGGTATAGAATCTTTTACAGGGACTATAGAAACTAATACGATTACCGAGTATCAGAATGGAGATATACTGGTTTCAAATATTCGGCCATACCTAAAAAAGACTTGGATGGCTGATCGTTGTGGGGGATGCTCTAATGATGTATTGGTCTTTAGGAATATAAAACCTGACGATTATTTAACCGATTATCTTAGTGTCATCCTTTCGACAGATACCTTTTTTGATTATATGATGGTCGGAAAAACAGGCCTTAAGATGCCAAGAGGCGATAAAAAGATTATCCCAAATTTCATGGTGCCTAAACCAGACAAGAATATACAACGAAATATAATTAATGAATATAAAAAGGTAGATATACTTTATAAGGCAGCAATTATTGATTGCATAAATATAAAAACTCAGATTCAGCAGATTGTCAATGAGGCACAATCTCATGCGCATAATGCTGTTAGGCTTAGTCGAACTGACTTGTTCCAAATTTCTATTGGTCGAAGAGTTCTTAAATCGGAGTTGGTAAAAGATGGTACATATGATGTTTTCAGTGCAAATGTATTTACGCCTTTTGGTAAAACCAATCACTCTGTTTTGTCTGACTTTTCAAAGCCTTCGATTCTGTGGGGTATCGATGGTGATTGGATGGTGAATTATATTGACTCCAGTAAATTGTTCAATCCTACGGATCATTGTGGCGTAATTCGAGTCTTAAATGAAAACATTGTCGTTCCTCGTTACCTGGTTTACCCTCTTCTTAAAGCAGGAGAAGATGAACGCTTTTCTCGAGCCAATCGGGCATCGACAGAACGAATTAAGGCTTTGACGCTCTTGTTGCCGGATATTGATATTCAACGGACTGCAGCCGAGCGTATTGCCGAACTGGAGATTGAGATGGAGGCTTGTCGTGTGAAAATGAAGGAATGCACAGTGGAAAAACAAAAGATTCTGGACAAGTATTTGAAATAGAGACACATGAAAGCTAAGAGAATATTATTGGCGATTTTAAAAAGGATGTCCACTTCGTATGGCAAGCTATTCTTGGTTGTTATTTCTATTTTCAGCCTGCTGTTTATAGCCTATTTATTCTATGCAGGACATACTTTAAGGTCATCTCAGGAACGTATAAAAGACTATTATACTGAGCATATCAATAAAATTGATAGTGTGTATTATGGTATATCAAAATATAATTTGGCATGGATAACCGAAACCAAAAAGATTAGTGATGCGGTATTGGCAGATTCTTTGGTGAAATATACGTTGGGAAGAACCAAAATATTATCAAAGGCTCAATATCAAAATCTCGTTACAGTCATATCAGAACATTTCAAGCATGTGGATCAACTGCAAGAATGGCATAAAACAAAGTTATTGCAAGATTCGATACGATTGAATGCAGAGCGAGTACTATTAGAAGGCCAAATCAAGAATATGGTTGATTTACACTTGAATAAAATAGAGCATGAATATAATAATATTACGCTTTGGGCTGCAATTTTAACCATTCTATTTTTAGTATTTAGTTTTTATTCCATATACAAAATGGATGAACTGATACAACAAGGTAGAGATGGTGTGCTGGACATAAAACAATTGAAATCTGATGGAGAAAAGCGCATTAAAGATATTGCGGCAGATTTGAGAAGGCAAAATGCTGCATATACTCGACAGTTGAAAAAGAGCCTATCAGATCAAAGTAAAGAAATATTGGAAAATTCTATGGCTGATGGGCGGACGATCTTGCAAGAATATGATGAAAAAATGAGAAGTCGCATTCTTGAGTTTGAAGAACAGCAGAAGCTCCTTGTCGAGATTGTTAATGTTTTTAGAAATAGTATTAACGATATCAAAAAACAAAAAGGTGATTCAAGCAATGGATAATAATCAATTATATAATCAATATTCTGCGGAATATAGGCAGGCAAATGATTATCATGGGCAATTATCGACAAAAGAGTTTGAATTGCAATTGATTAATATCGGAATGAAATATGACACGTCTGCGAATAGTTTTCAAGGTCAACTTAGTAAAATGAATCTTGAAATGGAAATTCACGCTCTAAAGCAACAGCGTAATGCACATATCTGTAGTGCAATAAATTATGTATTAGATTTGGCAAATAACGAGATTACCAATTCGCAAGGAATAATTATATCATTAGCTTATATGGCATTAAGTGCCATTAACTCTTTTATAAGCACTCAAAATATTGAATTGAGTTTACCGTCCTATCTTCAGGTAAAATTGAATCAAATCTCGGATAAACTCATTATGTCGAATATGACATTGTTGAATCTAAAATCAGAGGTTAGCAGGTTGAAGCTTTTATGTAAAATATAATTTAATCAACGGTATCAGATTATCGAATTTTCGCTAAGGACTCTATGATTACTATTTCAGCATAATCCGAGTGGCAAATTCGCATTTTTCTGCGTTGACCAAGCGCAATAGAGATATTTTGTAAAAATTGAAATAATAATGTACAATGGATAATTCAATCAACCAATATGCCATAGGTGAACTTCTCGATGGAAGGTATTTCTATATACCATCCTACCAGAGAGGATATAGATGGACAGAGAAACAAGTAGGTGATCTCTTGCGTGATCTTCTCTGTTTTGCTAACGATTTTGCTAATGAAGGAAAAGAAAAAAAACAGGATCAGTTTTATTGTCTTCAGCCAGTCATCGCCCGTCCAATCACAGATGAGGATAAGCTTAAATCTATGTTTGGAGCTGAATACAATGAAGGTATTCTGAGTCATGGCGTGTGGGAGATTATAGATGGGCAGCAACGTCTGACAACTATATTTCTACTATACAAGTACCTTCTCGATCAGAAAGGATGGGATGCAGAAACTTTGAAAGAAGAGGAAGATGGTAAAGAACTATATCATATCTGCTATGCTACTCGTGACGGTTCTACAAAATTCCTTGAAGGATTGACTATGAAGACTATCAAGGATAGCGATGAAGACATACTGAAAGACAACGTGGATTACTTTCACATGGCAAATGCATTCAAATATATAGGTGAATGGATTAAGACTGATGGTAAAACTATCAATATTCGCTATCAATTGGGGGGCAGTCTTGACAATATCAGAAATTCATTCTTTAAGCTTCTAAATGGCATGAGTGACACCAAAAGTGGCTCTGTACAGATTTTATGGTATGAAATCGCAGAAGTAAAGGAAAAGAATAACATTAAAGAATTTCAGAAGATCAATACAGGAAAGATTCGTCTTACAGATGCGGAACTTATCAAAGGATTGTTCTTATTGAAAAAGAACTTTACCTCTAGTGATAAATATATTAAGCAATCCGAATTGGCTTTGGAATGGGAATATATTGAGAACACACTTCATGCTAACAATTTCTGGTATTTCCTTCAGAAAAAGGGATATGATATGCCTAACCGCATTGACCTCCTTTTTAATCTGATTTATAAAAAGAATTCTCTGAAAGAAATTTCTGAAACAGAATGGGATGCTAAAATAAAGGAAATTGATGCTCAGTTAATGGATGCAAGACAAAGTGAGATATTCCGTTTCTACTACAACCGTTTTGAAGGAAAAATTGGCGAAGATCTCCAGCATGAAGTTGCTACTGCTTGGGATGAAGTGATGGAATTATTTAGAACGCTCGATGATTGGTTCTGTACCCCTTCTATTTATAACTACATTGGTTTACTTAGTCAGTGTGGTGAAGACCTTTGTAGGCTTGTTCTTCATTTTGAATATATGCCAGAAACTGCGTGTCGAGATGATTTTGAGAAATACCTCAAAGAGCGCATTTCATACCACTTACGTGGTACGAAAGTCGACGCTGAGAATAAGCAGATTCTCAATACATACAATAAAGATCACAATACTATATACAAGTTATTGTTGACCCTAAACATACATCTTCTGAATGAACAAAATCAAAAGTTGGGATCAGAATCAGATGTATATAAATTCCCATTTGATGTACTTAGTGCTCAAAACTGGGATATTGAACATATCGACTCATTCCATACTAATGCTTTGAAAAGAGACAAAGATAAACAGGAATGGATTAAAATTGCTATGGCTGATCGTAAAGATGAGTTGAAGGATGATGAGCTTACTGCTTTAAAACAAAAAATAGATGAAAATGCTTTAGACGATGCCATTAATATCTTGAAAAAGAATGCGCAAGAGGTGGAAGTAGATGAAGAAATCAAGAACACCATAGGTAACTTGACACTACTTGATGCAGCTACTAATAGAATGTATGGAAATAGTTTGTTCTGCACAAAAAGACGTATCATCATAGAACGTATCAAACAAGGGGTCTTTGTACCTATTGCAACACAATATATCTTCGCTAAATTCTTTGATGAGAAAGGCACAAACCGTTCTTTATGGACAAAGGAAGATATGGAAGCATATCATAAATACATCTATGATGCACTGATAAAATATATAAATTAGAGGAGGTTGAAGAATGAGTAATAGATATACCTTTTTAGATATTTACAAGAATGATTTAGATCTTAATAAAGATACAAAAGTTAAAATCAGTCAAATAGTTATCCCTAAGATCCAACGTCCGTATGCTCAGGGAAGACTAGATGGTGTATGCACTTACGTACGCAATACACTATTGAATGAAATGTTTGCAAATTTCAAAACAGATGAGGTTTTTGATTTCAACTTCATATATGGAATTGTTCGTCCTTCTAATGAAACCTATGTAATGGAATTACTGGACGGACAGCAACGTATGACAACCTTATTCCTGGTTTATTGGTATATTGCAAACAGAGAACTTAACGAAGGCGAAGAGGCTGATACTGAGATACGTAATGCACTTGGCCGTTTTGTCTATGAAACACGTTCCACTTCAACCGTATTCTGTCATAGATTAGCATCTTATCGTTTTGATCTTGCCGACACTAAACCATCAAAGGCAATAAAGAAAGCAAAGTGGTACTTCAAGTCGTTTGATAGAGATAGTACGATAAGTGCTATGCTCGTTATGCTTGACGCTATTCATGATAGATACAATAATCAGGATAGCAATGAACTTTACAAGAAACTTGACAATATCCAGTTTTATGTAAAGTCTCTTGGTTACTTCAACCTGTCTGAGGAGCTTTATATCAAAATGAATGCGCGTGGTTTGCAGTTGAGTCCATTTGAGAATTTCAAGGCAGACCTAATCAATTTCATAAATAATAAAGAGTACGCTCCATATAAAGAACTTGTTCCATTATACAAGAAAGACAGCGATGACAAAGTGGAATTTAACTTTAATTTCTCTGTTAAACTTGATGCGAAGTGGATAGATATTTTCTGGAAAAAGGGAGATGAAAACTTTGACGCTGCATACATGAGCTTCTTCTCTCGTTTCTTTGCTTGCAAGTATATAGTATCGACAAAAGATATTGTGTCGGATAGAGATATGCGACAGGACAAAACGATACGTCAGTTATATACTGATGCCGAGAATAGAAATGAAGCAAATGAGTACCTTGGTTTCCAGGAGTTCGAAGATTTACTTTCCAAGCATCCAGAGTTTATCATGATTTTGGATAAAGTTCTTGATGTATTCTATGAGTATGATCATAAAGATGACAAAGGTTTTATCTATAAATCAATGCTCCCTTCATGGGAGAAGAAAAATTCTGAAGATGGCGATGATTTCTATAGTAACTTGTCATCCAAGATGACTCATTCCAAACTTATTTTATTGGGGGCAGTCATTGAGTTTATTGAAGCATACGATACATTTGACATAAATGTGTTCAAGCAATGGATGCGAGTAGTATGGAACATAGTAGAAAATACGAATATTGACAGCTTAACGCCTGTGTCTTCTTTAATACGTAAACTTTCTGCTGTTATTCATAACACAGCCATAAGATCTTCAGAAGGTTTATCATTCTATGCAGCCCTTTCTCAATGGAAAGATGATAACAACGACGAACGCGAGAATAGAGCCCTGCTCGAAGAAATAGAAAAAGCAAAGCGTATTTCAGAGAACAATGATTGGCTTGACTTGTTCATACAAGCAGAAAAGCATCCATTCTTTAAGGGTATGGTATTGTTTTTCTATGAGTCAGGCTTATCGCTGGAAAATTTCAACCACAGATATGGGTTAGCCAAAGGCATGTTTGATGAAAATGGTATTTCCGAATTATATCGTAAAGATCATTTGTTAATTCGGGCCATTGTTAGTCAATTCAATTCATGGGATGAACTGAAAGAAAGATATGTTACTGAACGAGCTGAGTCTAACAAGTATTTGAAGAACATTCTTGCTTCTCATGAAAGTGTACGTAATATGTTCTCGGGGTTACTGAATGAGCCTGATGAATCTGCTGTTGAGAGTCGTCTACATGAATACATAGAAGAAGAAAAGGAATTCATACCATGGAATGGTGATATTGAGGGATACTGCGACATGGCAGTAAAAAGGCTTAGAAAAGATATCAAACTTTATGATTGGATTGCTGCAGAGGAAAGAGAAAACAAATCTGTTTTCCGCATTTACTGGTATGAAGGTCATATTATGTTCGCAGTTCCAAGAAAGCAGTACGCAAAAGTCGCCCTTGATACAGAAAGAGCAAAGACTGCATATAAAATTGCCGAAAACTACGGAATGGACTATTGTGATAACGACCAGTTACAAATGTATAAAAAATATGGAGATAGTTTCGGTAACGAGATTTGGCTCAATCAGGATAGACAGAATTGTATTCTGTGGATTGGGTTCTGTCAATACCATGAGTTAAGGATTCAGATAGAGTGTAAGACAAAGAAATATGCCAAGGAATTATTGGAAGTGTTCGAAGGAAGTACCTACATCGATGATGATGAAAGATGGATAAAGATACCATATCAGAATCACTTCAAGTATCAAAAAACATATAGGGACTTGGCTAAAGTTCTGGAGAATATATTTGAGAAAATACCTGAACTTTAATCCGCAATTTAAAGATAGAGATTAATGTTGACTTCCCATTGTGGCATAGTCATTATCAGATGACTACGTATTAAAAATACCTTATAAGTATTTAACTATGTATATCATAACATGCAACATATCCAAATTGTAGCTTTGTAAGACACTATAAAATATTTTGTGTAAATGAAAAATATGGGATTCGAAGAGAGTTACGTATTTTTTATTTAAAGATTACAAAGCACTGTCCAGAATTGTGTGTACTTTCCGGAACTTCCTCCCAGAAGTGAATACGAACTGACGGAACTGGGCAGAAGCCTCTTGCCGGTTATTGATTTCATGGAAGACTGGGGAGAATCCCATAGAAGTCAGTTTGAAGGCATTGGTTGATGAGTAGAAAAAAACTCTTTATTCCGATCTAACGTCTTTTGTGTGAAAAAACCAAGGCTTGATACATTTTTTCGAACGAATGACACATATTATCTCACACTTTCTCCAATGAATCAGATCCCCTTTATACACTTTTACATAAAAACTAAAGCTTGAAATCTACACTTTTCCATGATATCAGCAACTTTATTTTATCCCCGTATTCATATATACGTTCATTAAAGTAAAGTCAAAATAAGGGAAGAAAAGAGATGGCTGCGCCAGGGCGAAATGGCTACAGCCATTTTCTCTTTTGGCTGCAAACCTTATAAGCAATCCGGATGTAAAGGTAGGTCCCAAACGTCCACTCCAATCAAGCACAAAACACATCACTTGGAACCCCAAAATATCCGTGAATCCATCCTCGATTTTACAGCCAGTTTTGGCGAAATAAACCCTGACATGCCCTATCTTTGTAGACGAGGTCAGTCGGGGCCTGAAAAGGCTGTTTTTGCCTTTTCCCCCTCTGTTCGGAGGGAGTCGATGAAAAAAAACGTTAAATCTTCGATTTTTCGCAAAAAAACAAGTAAATTTTTGAGTAGTCTACCTTTTAAGACGTAAACTATTGATAATCAATAAGAATATGATAATGCATCGGCAAGTGACCGTCGCAAGCGCTCCCGCCCGAAACTTCGCCTCATAATCCACAACAACGGGCTGGTACAGAATCATATAAAAGGCATAAAAATTTCGAGTGAAGGAAAAGTAGTCGGATATAACGGCGGAATTCGGAGAATTATCGCTATTTTTGATGTCACCGATATACGAATCAATATGGGCAAGACGATTACCACCTATCTGATAGACGGAAATCCGCAAGGGACACAATCCGTTTTCATAAGCAATAAAATATGCAAAATGCTGGTCATTCCACGGGCTGCCCTCTCGATAATCAACGAAAGGGAGGAGTTGCACAGTCCCGCATTTTACATACTCTTGGGCGAAGACGACGGAATCACCTCCAAAGCGTATCTGGGAGAAACGGAGAACTTCCGGGAGCGCATCAAGAACCACGAATACAACAAGGCCTTCTGGCAAAAAACGCTGGTTTTCATCTCCAAGGACGGCGCCATGACAAAAGCCGATGTCCAGTATCTGGAATATCTGGCCGTAAAAACCGCAAACAAGGCCAAACGCTTTGACCTGTGCGACAACAAACAAATCCCGAAAGAGCCGAATCTGCCGGAGCATCAGAAAGATTCCATGAATGAATTTTTCGACGACATCCGATTACTGACATCATTCATCGGTTGTCCCATATTCGACGTGATCGATCCCAGGGACCGCCATATATTTTTCAGTAAAAGCAAAGGGGCAAACATCCGGGGATTTTACGACGAAAACGGGTTTACCGTACTGAAAGGCAGCACATTGGCAAAAGGAAGCGCACCGTTATTCAAAATGAAAGAAAAACGGGACGATTTCATCAAGAAATATACGGCCCCGCAGGACGGAAACATCGTTTTGGAAACAGACTACACTTTCAACAGCCCGAGTATGGCAGCAAGCATCTGTCTGGGCAGACATACGAACGGCTGGAACGAATGGAAAGACAAAAGCGGACAGACACTCGACGAGGTATACCGGAAAAAGCTGGAATAGCCTCCGTCCTACCGGCTCGCTCCGCTTCCCGTCCGCATTCCGCAAGATACATCCTATCGAAACGAATCCGCCTTTCCGACGATCATGGAAACCGTCACGCAATTCTTCATCGACTGGGGCTACTGGGGCCTCTTCGTCTCGGCGCTGGTGGCCGGAAGCATCCTGCCGTTCAGCTCCGAAGCGGTGATGGTCATTCTGATCGGCATGGGGCTCGATCCGGCGTGGTGCCTCGTCGCCGCATCGGCGGGCAATACGCTGGGAGGCATGACCTGCTACTGGATCGGAACGCTCGGACGCACCGAGTGGATCACCCGGCTGGGCGTCTCGACC
>ERZ780151.470-NODE-470-length-41160-cov-7.701277_pt1 | contig 41160 bp, 41 predicted proteins | sample MGYA00510983_ERZ780151 | MGnify/ENA primary metagenome ERZ780151 (study PRJEB29588, sample SAMEA2144623) | human gut metagenome | biome: human gut; feature: human-associated habitat; material: faeces | place: Denmark | collected 2008/2010 ... | reverse complement strand
TATTCTTACAGCCAAAGGAAATGTCATAAAAGAGTATTATACAGAGCAGCTGCTGCAGAGGGGCTGGATAAAAGGAAAAAATGAAAAGGGAGAAGATTTTCATTTTCATACCGATCGTTATGATGAATTTCGTTTTTATAAAGATGGATATACATTAGATGTGTTTTTTGATATCCCATTGGATCAGGATCCGGATAAACTAATCTGGGGGGACAAAAGAGAGCTATATGTAATCACAATGGCTAGGATTGAGTTTTATTGAGGTTTAAAGTAAAAAAACGGAAAACAGATAAAGCCATTAATAAGAACAGCTGCATTCTGACAACGCCTTTTTATTTTTGGTAAAGAAAGGCGAGTAATGAAAAATAAAGGTAAAAAGCTGTTATGTAATTGAATTATGTTGTCGGTGAATACCGGCATGGGGGCGAATCCCCCTCTCTCCGCCATGAAGTTTAAAGCTTGTCTAATAAGGCGGGCTTTTTTATTTATAGCGAATGGTAAACTATGTTTTTATATTTACCATTTCATCCCTTTTACGGTATAAATGATTTTTGTGGTAATCAGTCCGTTTATCAGTCCTGTGACGGTGCCGGATAGAAGCAGGACAGGACTGTACCACAGGAACGCGGGGGTGTTTAACAGAAGAGCGGAGATCAGGAGCTGTGCCAGATTGTGTGTCACGCCGCCGATGATGCTGATACCGACAGGGGAGAAAGAATTTCTACGATAAGAAATATACATGGCAAAGAAGCTGGCTATGGCACCTGTGAAACTGAAAACAGCGGTGAAGGGGCTGCCGCTGAAAACGGAAAGGAAGAATACCCGGAGAAGGGAGATGGAGAGGACTTCCCCGGACGGCAGGAAATAAAAGGCAATGACAATAATGAGGTTGGCTATGCCTAATTTGATGCCGGGAATGCCTGTCCGAAAGGGAAGCAGGTTTTCTATACAGCTGAGTAAAAGTGCCATGGCTGTAAACAGGCCGATGACACTCACTTTTTTTGTCATGGATGATCTCCTTCAGCGAACGGTGCCGTCAATTTTTTTATCTGCAGCGGATTGTATTTCAATGACTAAATGATGAGGAAGGCAGATGATGGCGGAATCGGCGGTGTGGATCGCTCCTTGCCGGAGACAGTCCTTATAGGGACAGTCGGCAGATGTCATTCTTACGGTTCCGTTTTTGATGGTGAACTCATTTTGTCCGTAAGGTGTACCGATGTGGATGGTGTCGTTTTTATCCAGCGGCCACGAACCGTACAGGGTGCCGTCTACTGTGGCGGTGACGGAACCCGCATTGTGCATAAGGGTTTCTTTTTCTATGAAGAGGAGGGCCGCTGCCAGGAGGAGGCACATAATGAGGTAAAGGTCTTTTTTTATCATGGATTGTCAGGGAATAAGAACGACAGGAAGTTCAGAAGTAAATATTTTTTGTAAATCGGGAGTGATCATCAGGGTATTGTCATTTCTGAATAGGATCATTTGAAATTCACCGCGGTGTTCTTTCCAGAACAGAGCGGCTTTTTTTTCGCCCATAACGAAGAGAGCGGTGGAAAGGATATCCGCTTTTTCACTGTCTTTGCAGATGACTGTCACCGCGCGGAGTCCGTTTTGCGCAGGCTTTCCTGTATGGGGATCAAAAATGTGATGATACCTCCGGTCATTTTCGATGAAGTACCGTTCGTAGTCGCCGGAGGTGACAATGGACGTGTCGGAGACGGAAAGCGTCCCTGCGGTTTTATCCGTGTCATCAGGGTGGCGCAGGGCGATGTGCCATGGTCTGCCGCCGGGTTTCGTACCGATGACTTTGATATTTCCTCCTAAATCAAGAAGGGCGTTTTTAATACCGGCAGCTTTTAAAATATCTGCCGCTTTTTCAGCAGCTGTTCCTTTTGCCATACCGCCCAAGTCAAGGGCACATCCGCTTTTCAGGAAATATTCTCCTGTTTCTTCGTTATGGGAAATATATTTCATGCCTGTTTTACCAAGTGCTTCCCCGCGCTCGGTTTCCGTCGGCACATGATAGGGGCCATGGGGGAATCCCCACAGTTTGGAGAGGGGCGCGAGGGAAATGTCAAAAGTACCGCCGGTTGACCTGTTCCATGATTCGGCAAGGCTGATCAGGCGGGCGGTGTCTTCTGAAAGGATCAGTTTTCCTTCCTTCGAGAGCCGGGAGATTTCGCTGTCCGGATTTTCTGCGGAAAGGAGTGTATCAAGACGGCGTATTTCTTTTTCTGCATGGAGGAAAACGGTTTCGCTGTTTTTCCCATAGACGGTGATTTTCATGTAGGTGCCCATCGCAAAGAAGGAATGGCTTTGGGGCGTGTTGTCCTGAAAAGGAGCACATGCTGCAAGAATAAAAGGAAAGATAAGGGAAAAAAGAAATTTTTTCATTTTTTTGTTTCCCGCAGGTGATGGTTGGCGCGGCTCTGGATACGGTCGAGAGGCAGGCCGAGGGGACAGATTTTCACACAGGACAGAGATTGGCTGCACCCTGCAAAAAAGTATTTTTCATAGTTTTCTTTCAGCTTTTGAAGATGGATATCCTCTTTGTTCTGTTCCAGTATTTTAAAAGCATGAATCATGGACGCGGCGCCGCTGAAGGTACTTTCCGGCGTGTAGTTCGGGCAGATCTCAAGACAGCAGCCGCACATCAGGCATTGTCCCGCATCATATTGAAGGGAGCGGTCGCCCTTTTTCCAGTCACGGTCTTTTTCAGAAAGCCAGACCTGCATTTCTTTCAGCCGGGCAAAAATTTTTTCCCGATCTACGCGAAGGTCGCTGATGACGGGGAATTTGGAAAGGGGCGCCAGTTCTATTTTTCCTTTCTTCACGATATTGCAGAGGAAGAGGGAGCATGCCAGACGGGGAAGGCCGTTGATGAGCATGGCGCAGGCGCCGCATTTCTTTTCCTGACAGCTGGAGGCGTAATTGATTTTTTCTGTTTCTTTTCCGTCGGCGGTAAGAAGCGGGGTACGGGTATTCAGTTCGGATAAAAAATCGGCTACCGTGAGCCTGCCGTCTCCTGTATAGATGAATTCTTGGGTATAAGGGGCGGAGCGGCTGTCTTTTTGCCGTTTGATGATGATTTTAATGTCCATCGGGATCCCCTTCTATCGCTGCTAATGAAATATGGATTCCGCCGTTTTTATAAACGGCTACGGTCGTTTTTCTGTATGATTCCTGTTCGTCGGGATAATCGCTTCTCGTGTGGGCGCCGCGGCTTTCTTTTCGGTTCAGTGCGCTTTTCAAAATCGCTTCTGCAAGGAGAAGGGATTTCGGGAAAGCATCGTTTTCATCAATGGTGGCGCTTTCGTCATAGAGCCCGCCGACAGCCGCGCGAAGTTCCTGTACTTCAGAGAGGCCGAGGAGCAGTCCTTTTTCATCGCGTTCGATGCCGAGAGATTTTTGTAAAATTCGATTCAGCGCTTTTCGCGCGGCGGGAATATGGAGTCCTTCTTTTTTATCTTTTGTCCAATACGTGGGGGTCATTATTTTTTCATCAGGACGGAAGGAAGAGGTCTGCCCCGACAGATCTTCCATGGCGGAATCAGCGGCTGTCCGTCCTCCATACATGGCGCCTAAAAGAGAATTTCCTCCCAGACGGTTGGCGCCGTGGTACTGGCAGGCCGCCTCACCTGCCGCGTAAAGGTTGGCGATGGGGGTGCGGTGGTTCACGTCGACATAAAGGCCGCCCATGAAGTAATGGATACCCGGTGAAACGGGGATCGGTTCTTTTAAAGGATCAAGGGCGAGAAAATCATGGCATGCTTCAAGGACTCCGGCCAGTTTATGGACGCTTACTTCCTTGGGGATATCTCTCATGTCCAGATAAGGCTGGATGCCCTGCTTGATCCACTGCCATTCCTCCCGGGCAATGACGTCACGGGGCATAAGGTTGCCCAATGCAGGATATTTCACTTCCATGAAGTAGAATTTTTTCCCGTCCTGTTCCACGTAAAGTCTTCCGCCTTCGCCGCGGACCGCTTCTGTGATAAGCATATTTTTCCCGTGAAGTCTGGTGGTGGTGGGATGGTACTGGATCATCTCCATGTTAGCTGCAGGAAGACCGTCTGCAAAAAGAGAAGCGGTTACATTTCCTGTATTGAGGACGGAGCCCGTGGCATTTCCGAAAAGGCCGTTCAGGCCGCCTGATGCAATGATGACGGCAGAAGCGGGAATATAGGAAACCCTGTTCTTTTGTAATTCATTAACGAGGACGCCTTTTGCCTGTCCGTTTTCCATCATGAGCTTGAGAAAACGGAAGCCTGTGATGTGCCTGATCATGCGTCCGGCTTCAAAAAAACGCGCTCTTGTAGCGAGAGTGTACATCAGCTGTTTTCCCGTACTGGCAGAAGCGAAAGCGGTTCTTTTTTTTGTCTGCCCGCCAAAAGGGCGCTGCTGGATCGTTCCGTCTTCGTTTAGGTTGAGAGACATACCCCATGCAAAGAGGGTGTTCACGATTTTGGGGGCACTGTGAGTCAGGCGGTGAACGGCTTCACGGCAGGCTAAAAAGCGGCCCGCTTTGTATGTTTCCTCTTCATGGAGAGCCGGTTCATCATGTTGCCCCATGGTGTCAAGCGCTGCATTGATACCGCCTTCCGCCATGTTTGACTGGGCGCGCCACGGGGGCATTTCTTCCACGATGAAGGAAGGCACATTTTCCTCAGCCAGACGGATGGCGGCGGATAAACCGGCTGCGCCTGAGCCGATGATGACAACTCTGTCCATAAAGCCCCCTAAAAATTCCAGTAAATGAAATAGGAAATCAAAGCGAAAAGAAACAGTACGGAAAATATGGAATACACAAGAATATAATCGGCTGTCCGTTCTTCGTATTTCAAAAGGCCCCGCTTGATCATCCAGGGTTTCGTGGCGCACAGAAGATGAATAAGAATGGCGGAGATGAAAATGATTTGTGAAAAGAAACGGAGAGTCGTGAATTCACGAAGGAAAAATACGCCGTTTACCGTTGTGGTATACGCGGTTATATGAAACCAGACAGAAAGAAGAATGATAAATCCCGACAGACGGATCAGCCAAAAGGACGCATTTTCTTTTAAGTACCACCGCCCGGTCCGCATTCCTTCACGCACGGCATCTTTTGACAAAAGAATACCCAGTATGCCATGAAGAAGGAGGGCCGCAAGAAGGATATAAGAAAGGGGCTTCCAATTGGATGCGGTCAGGCGGAGAAGCGTAAAAGCTCCCATGAGTCCATGGAGAGCGAGAAGCACAAGCATGAAACGGGCAAGAAAGGAATTGAATTTCTTCATGGCGATACTCTCTTTTCCAGAAGAACCAAATCGAAGCGGCCGCTGTGGACAAGGGAGCGGAACATAAGAGTGTCATAAGGACGTGTTTCCACGGCATAACCTTTCTCTTTAAAAAGTGCGGCAATCTCTTCCGCATGGGCGGTATATGCCGCATCTTCTTTGTCATAGGGAATAATCATTTTCGGGTGGATCGTTACTTTTGCGCCCATGTACTCCGAAGCGGAGGCGCCGCCTTCCTTTTCCGTGTTCACCAAAACGGTATAAACCGCTTTTTTTTCATGGAGAGAAAGGATTTCATAGTTATTTGCTGTGGGCGGAAGCTGGAATTTCTGTAAAAAACGATCATAGCCTCCGCTTTTATAATCCGATTTTGTGGCACTCGAGACAGCATCGGTCTTTACCTCTAAGAAATTTATTGTCTGGAGAAAGAAGCCGGAGAGAAAAATAAAAAAGATTGTCAGAGGTGCGATAAGTTTTCGTGGTTTCATGGAGTATCTGATGCCTGTTTAAATGAAATATAAAAATATACGCTGTCTTATAAGATGGTTTTCCGGGCATGCAAATCAGTTTCTTTGTAAGGCGGCCTTATTTATTTTACAAGGCCTGCCGACTGTTTTTCAGAAGAGAACTATGCATGGCAGTTATGAAAAACATAAGTTTATATCGTATATGATCGAAGTGAATCTGAATCTGATTGATGAATTGAAATTTTAACGCTGATGTTTGAAGAAATATTGACAGAGAAGTGATAAGTGGTTACTCTTATAATATACCACAATATATTTGGCATTCCTAATATAATATATTGGAGCAGTTATAATTTATATGTGGAACATATATGGAAAATAGGAAGACATGGTGAATCAAAAAGAAGAGATATGTACGGACATAGGAAAAGCGATGGGCACGTTTCTTCGTATAACGTCTTATGGAAGGCCGCAGGGAGAGGTGTCCAAAGCGGTGCGGGCATATTTCCGGAATGTGGAAAATCTTTGCAGCCGTTTCCGAAGTGACAGCGATGTATCCCGTATTTCCGCAGCCGCCGGGGTAAAACCCGTGATGGTTTCTTCTCTTTGCAGGGATGTCTGCCGCTGTTCTTTGCGTGAAGCGGCGTTCACCGGAGGTATTTTTGATCCTACTGTCGGCGCGCTTACTTCTTTATGGAATATCGGCGGGGAAAACGAAAGGATTCCCTCTGAGGAAGAGATAGAGAAGGCAAAGGTCCTCATTGATTACAAGCATATAGAAATCGGTGAGCGATCCGTATTTCTGAAAGAGAAAGGAATGTCTCTCGACCTGGGCGGTATCGCAAAAGAGTATGCCCTTCATCAGGCGGCAGCTCTTGCGGAACACATGGGAGAATGCTCCATGATGATTGACGCAGGCGGAGATATCTGCGTCGTGGGAAACAAGCCGGACGGTTCTGCATGGCGTCTTGGCATCCAGCATCCCCGACAAAGGAGTACGCTCATCGCAACAGTCGCGCTCGGCAGCGAGGATACCGTAGAAACGTCAGGTGATTACCGCCGGTTTCTTTTGAAAGACGGATTGATGCAAAGCCATATTTTCCAAATCAAAAAGAAAATACCACTTATCAGCGCCACGCTTATTTACAAAAGAAATGGGGAAATGCTCCCGGTCAGCGGCGCGGCGTGTATCGCCGGCGGTCTTGATAAGGTGCGGGAGTGGCTGGAACGGATTCCCGGGCTGGAAGGTATTTTTATCACGGAAGATTTACAGGCCTACGTGACGGAGGGAATCAGCGACCGTGTCCGTATACTTACGAAAGATACGGATCGGCGGGCTCTCATACGGCATGAATATGAAGGAGAGTGTCATGGAAGTTATTGACGTATTTAAGTCGGGCGGCCCCGTTATGTACGCGCTGCTGCTCTGTTCTATATGCACAGCGGTCATTATGATCGAGCGGGGCATGTTTTATCACCGGGCAGGAAAAAATCTGGGAATCTTTGTGGATAACCTGCCTGATATGCTTTTAAATAAAAGTTGGAATGACGCTTATGCCGATGCGGCGCAGGAAGACAATGCGGCTGCTTTTGTGGCGCAGGAAGGCATTCGTGCCGCGGCGGAAGGAAAGGATTTGCGGCTGGCATTGGATACGGCGTACAGTACGGCCGCCGCCGAACTTCGAGCCCATTTAAATTATTTATCTATGATTGTCACGTTATCCCCCCTTTTGGGGCTTTTGGGAACGATTGCGGGTATGATCAGTTCTTTCCAGATTTTCAATTTACAGGCGGGCCAGCCGATGGCTATCACCGGGGGGATTGGCGAAGCGCTTATCGCAACGGCGGCAGGTCTTTGTGTCGCTATTTTCGCTCTTGTTGTTCACACCGTTTTTGCGCAAAAGATGGATGATATTTTGACCGTCATAGAAAAAGCGGACGCTATCATCTCTTCGGAGGGCAGAAGGAGAGGCATCTGATGAGGGGGAAGCGGAATTTCCATCTGCTCTCGCAGCCGGAGGTCATCATTATCCCGATGATTGATATCATGCTCTTCCTGCTGGTATTTTTCATGGTGAGCACGATTTATATGGTTCATCTGAATACGCTTCCTGTTAATTTGCCTGCAGCGCAGGCGGCGCGATCGGAAACGAAGCCGACAGTGGTTTCTGTCACGGTGAATAAGGCGGGCCATGTCTTTTATGATATGGATGCAAAACCGACGGCTGGTATTTCCGAAAGGGTAAAGAAAACGCTTGCGGAAAAGCCGGAGACCATATTCGTCATCCGCGGGGACAGGGATACGAATTATGCGGATATTACAAGTGTGCTTGATTCGTTGAAGGCCGCGGGAGCGTGCCATGTCTCCCTGGCAGCAGAATCGGGGAAGAGGTAGTTATGCATTATCGTACGAACTGGCTTGTCGTTATTCTTCTGGCGCTTGGTCTCCATGGTGCCGTCTTTGGCGGACTGATATTGGTAAGGCCGCTGCTGGACGGATCGGCGGAGGAAGTCGCGTCGGAAGTGGGAACAACCATTGAATTGGAAGACGCACCGCAAAGCGGCGAGGGGGAAGAAACGAAAGATCCCGGCTATGAAGATGGTGCGGAGGGAGGTTCTCTTGTAGGAGAGGCACTTCCCGGCAAAGGGCTGGAAAATATAAAAGCGGCGGATATTTCTAATGAGCCGGCAGCGGAAACGGATATCGTGAAAGTTATGGAGGAACGGGAAAACCCGCCTCCCGATACGGAACCGGAACCTTTGGAAGAGACGGAAGCCGACGTTCCCGAAGAAAAGGCGGATACTGAACCGATCGTTGCGGAAAATGAAAAAGATGCGGTGAAGAAATTCCAGCAACAAATTGAAGACGCAAAAAAAGATCCAAAGAAAAAAATATCAAGTACTATCGTGGTGAAGAAAAAAGGTGACGGCAGTACGCATACGATGGGTCAGCCGCCGAAAATCATCGTGGATTCTTATCCGCCGGAAGGGATGTATACATTTAAAGGCGTTGTCCGTGTGTTTACGACGATCGGAGAAGATGGGAAGGTAAAGAAGACAAAGGTGGCGGTTACTTCAGGGCGGCGCAGTGTGGATGAGCTGGCGATGGCGTTCTGCCGCCGCTGGACGTTCAAACCGGCGCTCGACTCGAAAGGACAGCCCATGGAATGTATCAAATTGATCCGTATACCGTTCAATCTGCCGCCGGAAAAGATGAAAGATCAAATTGACAGGAATACATAGTCCATCCGGGAAATCGGCGGATGATGTGATTAAAGAGGGAAGAGCAGATGAAAAAAAGAACGATAAAATTTTTATACAGTGTCGCAGCAGCGCTGTTTCTCTTGTTGACTGCGGCACTGCCTGCCGAAGCGGCACAGAACTGGATGCAGGTCTATGCCCATGTGGAGCAGATGATCAATAAGGGCGTCGAACAATATAATAACGGCGATTTAGAAGGCGCGAAAAAAATAATCAATGATTCTTACTATGGGGTTTACGAAAATGACGGGCTGGAAAAAGCAATCAGGACGACTATTTCTTCGAAGAATGCCAACCTGACGGAATATCAGTACAGCGAGCTGAAAAAAGCGATTCGTGAAAATAGGGGTAAAGATGCGGTTCGCGGAGAAGCCGATAAACTTCTTTCTATGATGAAAAATGATATCGAGTCTCTTGACAGCAAAGGGGCAGGCGGCGGGCGGTGGACTTCTTTCTGGCCGGCATTCCTGATCATGCTTCGCGAAGGGATGGAAGCGATTCTCGTTCTTGTAGCGATTATGGCGTATCTGGCGAAGTCGGGAAATAAAAAATACCTCGGCACCGTTTACAACTATTCCATTGCTGCTGTGGCGGCAAGCTTTATCACTGCTTATATTTTCAGCGTTATCCTCGGTAAGTTTACCGGCGGCGCGTCAAGAGAAGCTATTGAAGGCGTGACGGCCCTTATTGCTGTCGCTGTTCTTCTGTCCGTCGGATTTTGGATGGGCGGAAAGGCAAAAGGCGATGAATGGAAGAAATATATAGAAAGCATGATGAAAACGACCATTACCACAGGGAAAGCGAGGGCTCTCGGGCTGGCAGCGTTTCTTGCGGTGTACCGTGAAGGGGCGGAAGTGATTCTTTTCTACCAGGCGCTTTTTAACGGCGCTTCAGGGGATACTGATATGATCTGGTTCGGATTCGGGACCGGATGTGCGGTTCTTGCTGTTGTTTTTGCCGTTATCCGGCTGGGTCTGTTCCGTATACCGCTCCGTCCTTTCTTTATTGTCACAAGTATTCTGATGTACCTTATGGCTGTCAGCTTCGCCGGCGGCGGAATCAGCTCTTTGCAGGAAGCCCAGCTTGTTCCCCAGACGGTAATTACCGCTTCATGGTTCCCAAATATTGACTGGCTCGGCCTTTATCCGACTTATGAGTCTGTGGGGCTCCAGCTTGCGCTTCTTATTGCTGCAGGTATCACGCTGATTGTCCGTGGAAGAAAGCGCGCGTAAATATTTCTTTCAGACTCTTCAGAAGAATAAGAAGGGTCGTAAAGCAGGGTTATAATTGGGGGCTTGATCTCCAGGCGCCCCATTTATATACAATTATTTTTCCATTTTTTTATAAGGAGAGTGTTAAAATGAACAGTTTCAAAAAAGTTTTTACCGCAGGACTTGCTGCCGCTGCATTATTGGCGGGAGGCATGACGGCTTCCGCAGGATTCCAGGAATATCCGATCGGCGATGAACAGGAAGATACAGTCAACCACTTCAAAGTGGCCCTCGTATATTTCCAGCCTGTACAGATGGAACCGGAAGGCTCCATGCTGGCAGCGGATAAGGCGGATATCCATATGGAGACCGATATCCATGCCACGGAAGGCAACGAATGCGGCTTCGGCATCGGCGAATGGATCCCGTACCTCACCGTCCATTATAAACTGACTAAATTACAGACCGGCGAATCCATTGAAGGCGTATTCATGCCGATGAGCGCCGATGACGGTCCGCACTACGGCGCAAACCTGAAGCTTCTTGGCGCAGGGACATATGAATGCGAATTTTCCATTGACAGTCCGGCACGTCAGAATTACAGCCTCCATGTAGATAAGGAAACAGGCGTTACCGGTCGCTTCTGGGAAGAACCGGTCGTCATGAAATGGACTTTCGACTACGTTCCGCGCAATTGGTAATGTAAGAGGGAAAGCAGGCGGAACGGTCTTTCCCAAGTGATGTTTTCAAAATGCTGTAAAGAAATCCCCGGGCGGCAGGACAATAAAGAAATATAATATCTGCGCTGCGGAAAAATTTCTTTATCCGGTCTGTCCCGGGGATTTACTTGCAGCCGTTTCTTTTTGTGATTATTCGAAAGGAATTCTCATGATGCAGTTTCAAATGTTTCTGCAGCAGCTTATTCCCGCCATGGAATTCGGTACTGCGCTTATGACGCCGCTGGCAGTGCTGCTTGCTATTCTGTACAGTTGTGACGGAGGGAATCTTCGCAAAACTTTCAGAAAAGCTGCTTATTGGGGATTTTGGGGCTCTGTCTTCATCATGGCGGCCAAACAGGGGACAAGAAATGCGGTCAGCCGTGAAGGGTTTGAGGGATTGATGGCATTTTTCGCCATTATCAGCGAACTTATTCTGGCAGGTGTGCTTCTCGGTTCATCCGAAAAATTCATGAAGCGGCTTGGCATTTTTAAAAAGGGCGTCATTATCAACGTACTGGCTCTTACGATGTACTACGGCATGGAAATATGGCTCATTCCCGTGACCACCGTACTGAATGTGAATAATCCGTTTTCTGCGGAAATGCTTATCCGCATGCTCGGATTTGCTACAGGATTATTTATTGCTGTCATGGGGAGCTGGCTCATTTACCATGCGGCAAAATCGCTGAATGACAAACGGCTGTATACTGTATTTCTTATACAGGTGGCGGCGCTTTTAATTCAGCAGATTATTTATCTTGTCCAGATTCTGATGGCAAGGGGAATCCTTCCTGCACGGTACCTGATCAAGGTGATGGCACCGGTTATTGATCACCAGGACTGGTTTATTTTCATTGTGTTTATCGTGGTCTTTGCGGTTCCTGCTGCATTGTTTTCACAGAAATGCCCGGCGAGGCCGGCAGGCTGCAATCCTGCACAGTATAGGAAAATCGTGGCAGACGATATACATAAAAAGCGCTGGGGCAAGGCTTCCGTAGGCGCGCTCATCGTGATGATCATTCTTTCCAGCGTGGGCAGTGCTTATGCAAACAAAAAGGAAGAATTGGTTCCTGCGGTGTCCGTTACCGCAAAGGATCAGATGGTGAGCATTGATATCAATAAGGTGAATGACGGACATCTCCACCGTTTTGCCTATCGGACGAAGAAAGGGACGCAAGTGCGTTTCATCGTGGTGCTGAAAGGCGGCTCCGCTTACGGAGTCGGACTGGACTGCTGTGAAATCTGCGGGCCGACAGGCTATATTGAAAGAGAAGGACAAATCGTCTGCAAACTTTGCGACGTGGTTATGAATAAGCAAACAATCGGACTTCCCGGCGGCTGCAACCCGATTCCCGTAAAATATGGAGTAGGGAACGGACAGATCCGGATCGAGCAGAAAGAGCTGGATGCCGCAGCGAAGTATTTCCGTTAGCAGAAAGGAGGATATAATTGTTCTGGCAAATGGTAAAAGGCGCCATACTCCGACAGGGGCGCCAGCTTCTTTTCGTGGCGCTTACCGTAGCCCTCGGCATTTCACTGGCAACGGCGATGCTGAATGTCATGTTTGACGTAGGAGAAAAGGTGAATCAGGAACTGAAAGCCTTTGGCGCAAATATCACGGTGACGTCAAAAAATTCCTCCATTCTGAAAGATATTTACGGGCTGGACGATGAATCGGCACCGAAAGAATACTTGAAAGAATCTGACCTGGGGCAAATCAAGACTATCTTTTGGACAAATAACATTGTCGCCCTTTCTCCCCATCTGAACGGCCATGTCACGTTGGACAACGGTGTATCTGTTCCTGTTTCAGGCACATGGTTTGATCATAAGATGGATCTTCCCACCGGTGAAGTTTTCGTTACAGGAGAGCAATATCTCAAGTCCTGGTGGCAGGTAGATGGAGAATGGCCTGAAGAAAAAGAAGAAAATTCCGTTCTTGTGGGGAAGGATCTGGCAGCTTCCCTGCATGTAAAAAAGGGAGACACCCTTTACTATACTAATAAGGATGGAACAAAAGGTTCATTTACCGTTTCAGGCATTCTTACCGGCGGCGGTGAAGAAGACGGTGAAATTATCGCGTATCTTCCGGCTGTGCAGAAAGCTCTCGGTCTGGAAGGAAAGGTGGATACCGTCACTGTCAGCGCCATGACGACACCCGAAAACGAATTGGCCCGCCGTGCCGCTGCCAATCCGAAAAGCCTTTCTATCAAAGAATATGAAATCTGGTATTGTACTTCATATGTAAGCTCCATCGCTTATCAGATCGAAGAGGTCATCCACGGTTCCGTGGCCCGTCCTGTCCGGCAGATTGCCGAATCGGAAGGGCGTATTCTGGATAAGACACAGCTTCTTATGCTTCTCATCACTGTCCTTTCCCTGCTTTCTGCCACCATGGGGGTTTCTAACCTGGTCAGCGCAAATATCATGGAAAGAAGCAGGGAACTGGGGCTGCTGAAGGCCCTCGGCGCAACGGATGTTTCGGTAATCATCCTCGTCCTGTCAGAAATTTTTATGGCAGGTCTGGCGGGTGGTATCTTAGGCTATTTTGTAGGGATCGGCTTTGCGCAGATTATCGGTCATGCCGTTTTCGGATCGGGTATCGCGGTGAACCTGATTGTCATTCCGATTCTCATCGTGCTTCTGATTCTTATGATCCTGCTTGGCAGTCTGCCTGCGATTCGTTCGATTCTCAGGCTCCGTCCGGCAATTGTTCTCCATGGCAGGTGATTCCTATGAATATAAAACGATTACATATGTACCTGGTCATGGTGACAAATGCGCTTCTGCGGAGAAAGCTGAGAATGTTTATTGCCCTTTTGGCGGTGGCTATCGGTGCGACAATTATTTCGGGCATGATCACGGTGTATAAAGAAGTACCCGAGCAGATGGGGCGTGAATTCCGCGCATACGGTGCAAATCTCCTCCTGCTTCCCGCCAACGGGAAAGCAACCATGGAGGAGGCGGCTGTCGCTCCCGTTTATGATATGCTGAAAGACAAAGAAATAATCGGTGCGGCGCCTTTCCTTTATGAACGTTTGAAGATTAATGAGTCACCCGTACTTACCGGCGGCACTGATTTCAATGAGATCAGAAAGGTAAGCCCCTACTGGCAGATCAATGGAGAAATGCCGAAAGAAAATTCCAAAGAAATACTCCTTGGCTATGAGCTGTCCGAACGCTTTCAGGCGAAACCGGGGTCGCAGGTTATCGTAGCGCTTGGCGACGGAACGAAGGAAGAAACATATACTGTTTCGGGCATTGTCCGCACCGGAGGCAAAGAAGAACAATTTGCCTATGTGGATATTAAGAGTCTTTGGGATTTTCTGGGAAAGCCGAATCTTCTGAGTATGGTACAGGTGAGTGTTGTGGCGAATTCAGGAGACCTGGAAGCTCTTGCGGCCCGTATGGCGGCCGAAACACCCGATGTCCATCCGCAGACAGTAAAGCAGATTGCCGCATCGGAACAGACCGTTCTCGGCAAACTGCAGGCCCTTGTTCTGCTCGTTACCGTAGTTGTTCTCCTTCTGACGCTTGTCTGTGTGGGAACGACGATGACCGAAGTCGTTTCTGAACGGCGCCGTGAAATCGGTTTGAAGAAAGCCCTTGGGGCAACGAACAGAAATATAGCAGGAGAGTTTTTCGGAGAAAGCTGTATGCTCGGCTTTATCGGCGGAATAATCGGCACAGGATGCGGATATCTTTTTGCTCTTGCCGTCGGAGTCAATGTTTTTGGCAGGAGTCTTGAAGTTTCATTTCCCATTGCGATTATGACGATTATTCTTTCCATTGTAGTGACAGCTGTGGCGACGATGCTGCCTGTACGAACCGCTGTAAAAGTGGAGCCGGCCATCGTCCTGCGTGGTGAATAAGGAGCGTATGATGAGTCTTTTAAAATTAACCGATGTGGGCATGCTCTACGGCGGGCGTGTTCCTGCACTGGAACATATCAACCTGATCGTGGAAAAAGGAGACTGGCTCGCCGTCATGGGGCCGTCCGGTTCAGGAAAAACCACGCTGATGAATATCATCGGCTGTATGGATAAACACACTTCGGGGGAAGTCATCCTTGACGGAATCAATCTGAATGAAGTGTCCAAAAACGAACTGACACAGATCCGGCGTGATAAAATCGGCATGGTGTTTCAGCAGTTCCATCTGATTCCCTATCTGACGGCTGTGGAAAATCTGATGGTCGCCCAATACTATCACAGCATTCCCGACAAGAAAGAAGCCATGGAAGCCCTGGCCCGTGTCGGTCTTGAAGACAGGGCGGGTCACCTGCCGAGCGAGCTTTCCGGCGGCGAACAGCAGCGCGTGTGTATCGCAAGAGCTCTGATCAATTATCCGGTCCTCATTCTTGCCGATGAACCGACAGGAAATCTGGATGAGAAAAATGAAAAACTGGTCATGAACCTTTTCCGTGAACTCAATGAAGAGGGGCATACCATCATTACCGTTACCCATTCCGACCATGTCGGCAAAGCGGCAAAACGGATCGTTATCATCGAGCATGGACATATGCGTGAAGGAGGAGAAGAAAAAAAAGCATGAAAAATTTAAAGAAATATGGCGCTGCGGCTGCAGCCGGCCTGGTGGCAGCGACGCTGATCGGCGGCTGCGGTGATACCAAAGAAGCGCCTGCGTCCGAAGGCAGCACAAAATCGGGGCTGACCCAATATAAACCGCCGAAAGTGGACACGAAAGGGCTCCTTTCCAAGGCGAAAGACGGTACCTTTGAAGGAAAGAGCGCCGCAAATGGAGAAGGAGAGTATTCCATTATTTCCATTACGGTGAAAGACCATAAAATCACGGCAGCTACTTTTGACGGCTTCCTGAAAGACGGAAAACGGAAAGGGGAGGATTATGGAAAAACAAACGGAAAAATAGAAAATAAGGTTTATTACAACAAAGCCCAGCTTGCATTGAAAGCAAATAAAACTTATGCGGAAGCGCTGCTGCAGAAACAGGAGTTGAATAAAGTCGATGGCATCTCCGGTGCTACCCTTTCCTATAAGCAGTTTTTCGATGCGGCGCAGCGTGCTTTGGAAGAAGCGGGCAAATAATTATTGTCATCGGGAACGTGTAACAGCGTTCCTATTTTTATTTCCATGGACGGCGGGATATAATGTAAAAAAAACAGGAAGGAAAACCATGGACAGAAAAAAGAAAGCTGACGGACTTTTGGCGGGTACTGTATTAATCTGCCTGCTTGCGGCGCCATTTAAAGAAACCGGCTTGCTTGGCGGCGGACTTTTCCATATGGCCTTTGCTGCTTCCGTAGGAGGAATTGCCGACCTTTTTGCCGTATCTTCCCTTTTCGGAAAACCGCTGGGGATTTCCTGCCGCACTGACATCATTGCCAGACGGCGGGACCAAATCGTGGACATGGCGCGGGACATGGTAGGGAAAGAACTGTTTACAGAAGAACTGCTGGAAGATTTTTTGGAAAAGAATTTAAGCTGTGAGCTTATTCTTGCCCAAATTGAAAAACAGGAAGAACTTCTCCTGCCTTTACTGGAATCTGCCTGCCGCTGCGGCATTCTTGCCGTGGATAAAGGCAAGCTTTGGAAGCTGCTTCTTCGGGAAGGAAAAAGTGTTATTCAAAAAGAAAACTGGGCAGGCCGTATCGTTTTTGCTCTTTACGTATTGAAAAACTATGAAGGAAAACAGCTACTTGCCCAAGTACTTGCGAAAGAAGTGAAAGGATTCCTTCAGAACCGCTTTACCCAGACAGAAGTAAGACGGCTCTATCAAAGCGCTTGGGCGAAGTACAGGGACAGGGGGTGGTTCCGCGGTTTGCTGGAGAGCTTTGTTGAAAGAGAAGAAACGGAAAATATCCGCCTTATTCAGGAGCAGGTGTGGAATCTGGCGGATTCCATCGTTGATCCCGGAAGCGAAGTAAGGTGCGCCCTTGGAAAGAGCTATGACAGCTTTCTTAAACGGCTTACAGAAGATAAAAAACTGCAGGAGGAAATCAATACATGGGTGTCCGCTAATCTTGCAAGTCTTTTGGAAAACAGGAAAGACTTCTTTGAAAACCTTTGGGAGAGCCATCAGGAAAATGTGGAAAAATTTCTGGCAGGAAAAATACTGGACCTTGTAAAAAATGAATTGGGGAATCCTGAAAAAAAGGAAAGAAACGATAAATTCCTCTTAAAGCAATGCAGGCGCCACGTCGGCTGGATCCATGAAAAAATTGCCGGCGGTGTCACCAAAGCGCTCTCTCCTTATGACGGCAGAAAGATGGCAAGCATGGCAAAGAACAGTGTCGAAAATGAAGTGCAGGCTATCCGGATCAACGGTACCATCATCGGCGGTATGGCAGGGCTGCTCTTCTACCTTGCGGTATGGGCGGGAGGGATTTTCTGATGAAAAGATACAAAACGGCGAACCGCATCTTTTTGGTATCAGCGATCCTCTTTGGAATCGCCATAGGAGTTCACTGTTTCTGTGAAAATCCTTTGACAGGCCTTTTTTACTTCCTTGCCCAGTCCTGTCTCATCGGCTGTTTTGCCGACTGGTTTGCCGTAGAAGCCCTTTTCCGGAACAGACTTCATCTTCCTCTTTTTAAACCGCTTATTCCTGCTAACAGGGAAGCCGTTCTCCGGCGGCTTCAGGAAACGGTGGAAGGAAAACTGGTGGGGAAAGAAACTTTTACTGACTTGCTGAAAAATTTTTCCCTCATTCAATTCATTGAAAAAGAAGCAGAAGGGTCCGTGAAAGACATAGAAACCGACCTTGCCCGGAGCGGCGGCGAACTTCTTCTGGGATTCATGGAAAACCATAAGAAAGACTTGTCCCGCTGGATCAGGCAAGGCGTGGATAATGTAAGAGTCAGTCTTGGCTTTTATCTCAGAGAAAAAGCGCTGGAAGGAAACTATACGGAGCAGTTTCTGGATAAACTCCTTGAAGAAGCACAGCGCGCCGTCAAATCGGATCAAATGAAGCAGATAATCACAAATAAACTGGAAAAATTGGGAGAAAATCGGGAGCGCGGATTTTTGGAAAGGCTCGTTTATAGCTTTGCAAAGTTTACAAATACCGTAGACTATGAAGACATGGCGGAAGCTTTCCTTGCGGCGCTGTCAGAACGAATCGAACTGTGGCGCGTGGATATCCACCCTTTTCACAAAACGCTCCTGAAAGAATGGAATGCTGCTGTAGAAGCCTTCCTGAAAACAGAAGAAGCGGAAAAAGCCCTTGTCCATTTTGCGGAAGAACTCTATCAATCTGTTTCCGTGGAAGAAAAAACGGATGCCTTATACAACAGTCTTTATGAAAAATGGGCGGCAGGAGATCAATTTGAAAAACGTTTCGTCCCGAAATTGCGGGCTATGCTCCACAATGCTCTCCGAAGCGTGGCGGAAAACAAAGAACTCCGTGCCGGCATTGATGAGAGCGCCAGAGCTTTGGGAGGAAATATTTTGGAAGAAGAATATCCCCATATTTCTTCCGTCACCGCAGATATCCTGAAGAAATTCAAAGATAGCGACTTGAATGAATTTATTGAAGCAAAAGTCCACAAAGAACTGGAAGGCATCCGGATCAACGGGGCTGTTGTGGGACTCGCTGCCGGCTTCGCACTCTACGGATTGATTGAGTATCTTTACTTGCCTATTATTTCCTTACTCTTTTCGTTATAAAGGAAATCTGTAAGTCCTGACGAATAAAAAGTCCTGTAAAAGGCAGGCCGGTTTTTGTTATAATGGGCAAAGAGGTGATGATAATGGAATTTTTAAATGAAAAGAACATGATTGTTGACGGCGTGGACAAGTATTATGTTTCCGAACTGAAGCGTGTATACGGCAGTGCGGAATACGATGGAGAGGAATTTGTTTTCCTTTATGATCCGGAACAGGAAGACACTACCCGCGCCTATCGTCCTGACAGCTTCGTGATGGCGGTGATGATGGACGATGAGATTTTCGACGGCAAGGTACTTCAGTACCTCGTGACCCTGTCCTATGACGGACATGTGAAAGGCGTGGAATATCTGGGACTGGATGATGCAGGCCGTCCTGATGCCGTTGATGTGGAATAAAACAGACCGATGAATGAAGAAAAGGAGTTGTGAAAAGTTGATTTTCTTTTTACAGCTCCTTTTGTGACGGTTTTATGAGTAATAAAAGAGCTGCGAATCGGGATCGTCCCTTTCACAGCTCTTTTTTGTTTTATTCAATTTTCAGTAAAGTATTATCTGTCGCCCAGGTGGTTATCGAACATGTAGAGGAGAGCGGCGCCTTCCTGTGCTTTTTCGAATCCCGTGATGTTGTCGCGGGCGTTGACTTCTTCTTCAATCTGTTCGGTGACGTACCACTGGAGGAAAATTTCGGTTTCCAGATCGCCTTCTTCGCGGGCAAGTTTAACAAGGCTGCGGATGGAAGCGGAAACAGCTTCTTCGTGAGCCAGAGAGTCTTTAGCGACATCCAGCGGATTGTCGTAGTGTTTCTTGACGCCTTCAATCGGAAGGAAGTCGACGGTACCGTCTCTGTCTTCAATGTAAGCAATGAGTTTCAGGGCGTGTTCTCTTTCTTCTTCATACTGTTTGTCCAGCCATTTTGCATAGCCGTTCAGTGCCAGGTTTTTCATGTCGTGGGACATGGAACGATAGAGGTAGCCGGATGCAAATTCCATGTTTACCTGGTCAACAAGCGCTTTTAAAAGTTTCTTTGATAATTTCATGATAAATCTCCTTTTTTATAAACTCTTAAGTATCTAAAACTTTCTATACATACTATAACATAGAAAAATATCGATGTAAAGGGGTGAGGTAAAAAGATTAAAAAATTTTTTAGGCAGTCTTTTCTGATGCATGACGTATTATAGAAATACGTATAGGAAATACTCTTTATAAAAAATATTCATTCCTTTGTAGTGGTATTTATTTCAGCAGAAAGCTGCTTTGACTTGACAATACTTGACAGTATCTATGGTTGGGCATACAATTTTTAGAATAGTATTAAATGGGAAGTTATGCCCGAAACAAGTTATGTAAAAGTGGAGGATAAGATGAGCAAGCCTCTTGTTGCTATAGTAGGACGCCCGAATGTGGGAAAATCTACGATTATTAACGGCCTTGCCCAGAAGCGTGTGTCAATTGTTGAAGATATCCCCGGTGTGACGCGGGATCGTATTTACTGTGACGTGCGCTGGCTGGATCGTGAGTTTACCATGATTGACACGGGCGGTATTGAGTTCCGTGATGAAGCGGATCAGATATCCGACGGTATCCGACAGCAGGCGAAGCTTGCCATGGAAGAGGCAGATGTGATTCTTTTTGTCGTCGATGCCCGTGTCGGTGTGCAGGAGGATGATCAGACGATTGCAGGAATGCTTAGGCGTACGGGAAAGCCCGTGGTACTCTGCGTGAATAAAGTGGACAGTGAAAATCAGAAAATGGATACGTATGAGTTTTATTCCCTGGGAATCGGCGATCCCATGCCGGTATCCGCTGTGAACCATCTGGGATTTGGTGATTTGCTGGATAAGATTTCGGAAGGATTTCCGCCTCGTGAGGAATATGATTCTCCCGATATCATCCGCACGGCGATCGTGGGGCGTCCGAATGTAGGGAAATCGACGCTGATCAATTCTCTTCTCGGCTATGAGCGTTCTCTTGTGGCTGATGAAATGGGAACTACTCGTGACGCTGTGGATTCCGTATGGAAATACAAAGGGAAGACTTTCATTCTTGTAGATACGGCAGGGATGCGTAAGAAAGGAAAGATTGACGAACCTCTGGAAAAGTACAGTGTTATCCGTTCGATTCGTGCAATTGATAATTGCGATGTGGCGATTTTTGTCCTTGATGCGAACGATATGCTTACGGAACAGGATAAAAAGATTATCGGGTATATCCATGAGGCTGGCAAAGGACTTATCCTTATGGTGAATAAGTGGGATATGATTCCCAAAGAGACGAATACCATGGTGGAATTGGAAAGGCAGGTACGTGACGGCCTTCCTTTTGCTCCTTATATCCCCATGCTTTTTGGATCGGCTCTGACAAAGCAGCGCATCCAGCGCCTCGGCGATATGATTTACAATGTGGCGGAGCAGCAGTCCATGCGGGTGTCTACGGCGGTTCTAAATGATTTGCTGGATGATGCGAAAATTGTGAATCCGCCTCCTGCCCATGCCGGCCGTGTGGCGAAAATTTATTATATGACGCAGGTGGGGATCCGTCCGCCGACTTTCGTCATGTTTGTGAATGACGCGAACCTGATTCATTTTTCTTATGTCCGTTTTATAGAAAACCGCCTTCGCGCCGCCTTTTCTTTTGAGGGGACACCAATCCGTATCGTGCTGCGGAGCAAGAAAGACGGTGACGAATTATGATGGAAACGGTTGTAATCGTACTTCTTGCCTATCTTATCGGTGCTGTCCCGTCAGGATATCTTATCGGGCGGATCTTCTACGGCGTCGATTTGAAGAAGACGGGAAGCGGAAATATCGGAGCAACGAACGCGTACCGTACACTTGGAATGAAAGCGGGGCTGGCGGTGTTTTTCTGTGATTTCATGAAAGGGGTTATTGCTGTTCATCTGGGAATGCCCGAACCGACAACGGTTCTCTTATGTGTGCTTTTCGCAATTATTGGGAATGACTGGTCCATTTTCCTTAAGTTTAAGAGCGGCAAAGGGGTAGCCTGCGGTGTGGGAGCCTTTACGTATATCTGTGCGCCGGCGACGATTGCATCATTTATCGTCTGGCTCATTGTTTTTCGATGGAAGAAAATCGTTTCGCTCGCCTCAATCGCGGGTGCACCGGTGGTACCGATTGTTATTTGGGTTTTGGGAGAACCTTGGGAGTATGTGGCATTCAGTCTGGCGGCGGCTCTCATTGTTGTGGTAAAACATAAGGAAAATATCGAAAGACTTCTGCGGGGAGAAGAAAAACCGATTATACAGGGAAAGAAGGAATCGCAGTGAAAATAGCCATGATCGGTTCCGGCGGGTGGGGGACGGCGATGGTTACATCGCTTGCCGCCCGCCATGATGATTTGGAACTGTACTGCCGCAGGGAAGAAGCGGCACGGGAATTGAAGGAAACAAGAGAGAATAAAGAATATTTGCCGGGGGTCCGCATTCCGGTCCATGTAAAAATTACGAGTGATCTGGAAAAAGCTGTATCCGGTGCGGACTGCGTGGTGTTGTCTACTCCGTCTAAAGCGGTAGAAATAACGGCGGAAGCTATGGCGCCTTTTATGAAGAAAAATGCTGTTGCAGTATGTGCTTCTAAAGGTCTTGCCGATGAAGCGGGCCATCGTTTATCGGAAATCATTTCAGAAAAGTTTTCTTCCGTAACGGACCGGATTGTTGTTTTATCCGGACCGAATCATGCGGAAGAAGTGGGTCTCGGTCTTCCGGCGGCGACCGTGGCGGCATCGGAAGTGCCGGAAGCTGTACAGATCGTGCAGGATGTTTTCATGCGGCCCGTGTTCCGTGTATACCGCAGTGATGATATTCGCGGCGTAGAATACGGCGGCGCATTGAAAAATATCGTAGCTCTTGCCTGCGGTGTGCAGGACGGAATAGGTCTCGGCGATAATTGTCGTGCTGCGCTTATGACACGGGGGCTTGTGGAAATGGCAAGATTTGGTGTGCATTTCGGCGCCCGCCGGGAAACTTTTTTCGGCTTATCGGGAATGGGCGACCTTGTTGCTACATGTACCAGTACCCACAGCCGCAATCACAGGGCGGGCCTTATGTTGGGAAAAGGAAAGACCGCAAAAGAAATCTGCGAAGGAACCCACATGGTGGTGGAAGGAATGCGAACGGCTTTCCTGGTGAATGAAATCGCAAGGCGCGAACATATCGATATGCCGATTACTGAAGAAGTGTGCCGCCTTCTGGAAGGGGAACACACGGCGCAGGAAGCATTGGAAAATTTGATGACCCGTGCGAAAAAGGCGGAAATTGAGACGTATCTGGAGCCCTGATAAAAACCGGGCGGGGAATCATAGTATAAATATATGAGCCGTTTGCCACATTGTGGTATAATTTAATAAATTTCCAATTGGTATTTCAAGCAGTATATTTTTTGAAAACTGATGGGAAATAAGAACATCATCCTTGAAACGGAATGAAAAATGAGAATCATTGGAGGAAGCGCGAAAGGGACAGCCTTGCTGTCGCCTGTGGGGAAAGGGATGACCCGGCCTACGCTCGGGCGGGTACGTGAAAGTATATTCAATGTGCTTGCCAATGTGGGAATGAAAGATACCCGTGTGCTTGATATTTTTGCAGGAACCGGCGCGATGGGGCTGGAAGCTTTGAGCCGGGGCGCGGCACATGCGACATTTTTGGATAAGGCGACATGTAAGCTTATCCGTGAGAATGCGGTGAAATGCCATGTGGAAAACAGGGCGGATGTTTTACCCGGCGATGTCAGCCGTTCTTTGGCAAAGCTTGCAGGGAACAGGTATGATTATTTGTTTATGGATCCTCCTTACGGGAAGGGCTATATTGATCAAATTCTTGCTTTGATTTTCGCTTGCAGGCTTCCTGCTGAGAATGCTATTATTATTGCAGAGCATTCTATAGAAGAACCGCCGGATATGACCTGTTTGGAGGAGAAATGTTCGGTATGGAAAGAAAAAAAGGTAGGAAATATTGTTGTTACTTATCTCCTTTGCCGGGGTTCTGAGGGAGAAGTTTCATGAAAATCGCTATTTGTCCGGGCAGTTATGATCCGGTCACTTATGGACATTTGGACATCATTAAGAGAAGCGCCGTGCTTGTGGATAAATTAATTGTTACGGTGTTTGTGAATCCGTCTAAAAAAGCGTCTCTTTTTTCTATTGAAGAACGGCTGGATATGCTTCGTGAAACGACGAAGGATATCCCCAATGTAGAAGTAGATACATCGACGGGGCTGCTTAATGTGTATGCCGCCAGTAAAAACTGCCATCTTATTATTCGCGGTCTGCGGGCGTTCAGTGATTTCGAGTATGAATTCCAGCGGGCGCTCATGATCAAGAAGATTGACCCTACTTTGGAAACCGCCTTTTTCATGACGGACGGACGATACTCATATCTGTCTTCCACCGGGGTCCGGGAATTGGCGTATTTTAACGGTGATGTGTCACAGATGGTTCCCCCTTATGTGGAAGCTATGATAGAGAAAAAATTAAAGTTACTTAAGAAATGAGGTTGTAAAATGGATACAAGAAAATTGCTTGAAGAACTTGAAAATGTTATTGACAGCGCAACCGAAGTACCGTTCTCCAACAAGAAAATGGTAGACAAAGATGAAATTGAACGACTGATTGACGCGATTAACCAGTCGCTTCCTAATGAATTGGAGAGTGCCCGCCGTATTGTTGCCGATAAGGAAAGAATTCTTCTGGATGCAGAGAAAAAAGCGGATGACACCATTGCTCAGGCGAAAGATTACATCGCAAGGATTACCGAAGAGAGCGAATTGGTAAAACAGGCGCAGGAAAGGGCTAATGAAGTAGTGACTTCTGCCAACCATTCCGCCGAGGAATTGCGCAGCAGTTCCGTTACCTACGCGACTGATGTTTTGAAATACGTGGAAACGAATATGGAAAACATGCTGGATACCTTGAAAAAGAACCGCCAGAGCTTGATTGATTCCAACACGGCAGCTGCCAGGGAAGAACAGAAATAAAAGATTTCAGCTTTTTGGAATACGTTTATCTGTATTATTCATGGTGTAAGAAGGAAACGGAGTCCGACGATGGGAAGTATGAACAGAAAGCAGGTGCTTCTTTGCGCCCTTGCCTTTATCATACCGGCTCTTGTCGGATTTTTTGTGTGGAGTGATGATGGGAAACGCTCCGGAGAAGATTCCGTGGTTGCGGAAATAACGGAAAGCGGAAACGCAAATGAAGAAAGCCGTGTCCTCGTATATGTCGTAGGCGCCGTGAAAGAACCGGGTGTCTATGAACTGCAGCGGGGGAGCCGCGTGTATGACGCGGTGCAGGCTGCCGGAAACGTTCTTCCTTATGCGGATATGGAAGGCGTCAATATGGCAGAACCCGTTGAAGATGCTATGAGGGTCTATATTCCTCTCAATCCGGAACGGACGACTCCCGCCGCAGCCGGTTTGGTGAATATTAATCATGCCTCGGGAACGGAGCTGGAAACACTTCCCGGCATTGGAGCCAAGACGGCAGATAAAATTATTGAATACAGAAACGAACATGGCGGGTTCCGCTCAAAAGAGGAATTGAAAGAGGTACCCACCATCGGGGAGGGGAAGTATGCCAAAGTGTCAGAGCGGATTACCTTATGAAACGGAAATATATATTTCTTTGGTGTGCTTCCTTTTTGGCTGCAGGGATATTTTTTGCGTCTTTTTTTGAGTTTTCTCTTTTTGGGGGAGGACTCTTTTTATTTTTGTCTTTGATGGGTATCCTTTCAGGGAGGGTTTTCGGGAAAACAGGTGCTGTGTGGGTATGCGGCGCTCTTTTTTTATGTGCTGCCGGTGCGGTCCGTATGGAAATGGCAGAAGAAATATGGAGACAGCAGTCACAGTACATTGTGGGCAGTGAAGGAACCTTCTGCGGCATCGTTGCAGAGGAACCTCTTGTGTACAAAGGGGAGGACGGATATGCCCGGTACCTTATTGATCTGAGGAAAATCCGTTATGCTGATGGAGAAGAAAAAAGCATTTCAGGAACAGTGTACCTGTATGACTTTGCCGTTGAGAATAAATATCCTGTCGGAACTGCACTGGAAGCGGAAGGAAAGCTGCGGCCCCTCCGTTTATATAAGAATCCGGGGAAAATCGATCTGGAAAAGCGCTACGAAAGCGGGCATCTCTTAGGACGAATTTACAGCAAGGAGAACAGCCGTATCCGCCCTGTAGGAGAAACCGGGGAGTATAGGGTGGCGCGCTGGGCGGAAACGATGAGGGAACGGTTGGCATGTTTTTTTGCTTCCTACATGGATCCTGTACGCCTTCCTGTTCTGATGACACTTCTTTTCGGCGGACACTATTCAGAAATTCCCAAAGACATCATCCATTCTTTTTCAGTGACCGGCATTATTCACATCTTGTCCGTTTCCGGTTCTCACATCGCGCTACTTTTCGGTTTTTTATATTTCCTTGGGAAGTGGCTGGGACTTTCCATGAAGGTAACGGTGGTTCCCGCTGTGCTTCTTGTGCTCGTGTACGCCGCTATGTCAGGCTTTGTGCCTCCTGTGATCCGCGCGTCCCTCATGGGAATTCTTGCCGTGATCGGTGTCCTTCTGGAACGGGGGAGGACGGCGCTTAATCTTCTGGGAGCGGCAGTGGCGGGGATGCTCTTGTGGAACCCCTATTTCCTTTTTGATATCAGCTTCCAGCTTTCCGTCTGCGCGTCGGCAGGAATACTGCTTTTTTATGAACCGCTTCGGCATGCGCTTGCCCGATTAGGAAAAATTCCGCCCCGGATCTGTGAAGGCTGTGCTCTTTCTACGGCGGCCCAAGTCCTCGTGCTTCCCATTATTTTGTATAATTTTCATAGTTTCCCACTATATTTCATACCTGCCAACCTGATCGTTGTGCCGCTTTTGGAATGGGTGATCATTGGGGGACTTTTGGCGGCGCTCTCTTCTTTCCTTTTGATGCCCCTGGCAGGAGGAATCTTGCAGTTTGCCGATTACTTCCTCTGGGCGGCGCTGCGGTTGAATGGATTTATTTCTTCACTGCCGGAAGCGTCTTTTGAAGCGGGCAGTCTTTCCCTTGCCGAAGGGATTTTGTATTATATAGGAGTGGCGGTTTTCTGTTTCAAAAGAAAATGGGAGCGGAAAGGGCAATATCTTCTTGCCGGTATCATTTTTGCAGGGGCGATTCTTTTGTTGGCAGAATGGGCGGCGCGCTGGGAGACCGTTCTGCTGGCGCCTGATTTGGGAGCAGATACGGGGACGGTACTTATCTCCGGTGACGCGAAGATCGTGTATTATAAAAGCAGCGGGATTCCTTCGGCGGCAAGCGGACGCGAATTGGATTCAATCTTAGGGTACCATGGAATTTTTGATATAGACGTGCTTCTTCTCAATCTGGAAGAGGTGAAGAAGCCTGTCCCTTTTGAGATGGCTACAAGAATAAAAGAAATATGGGCGGTCGGAGGAAAAGCGGAAACGCTTGCACCTTTCCTTATAAAAGATTTCAAAGGAACAGTCAGAAACCTATCGCCGTCGCGCCTGCGCTTAAAAAACGGATTGACAGTCATAACAAACGGAAGTGCCCTTCGTGTGGGAAAAGGTTCGTGGGATGTATACTTTGCAGGAAATAAGAATTTCAGTGAAGGAGATTCCCCACACACTGCATGGGTGGGAGGATCGAACGGTTTCCGCCGCGGCGTATCGGAAAAGGAACTGGACAGATTAAGACCTGAAGCGGCAGTATATGGAGGCGGCGGGCGATTCGCCGGTGAGGACAAAGATGTTTTTTATCTCTGCAATTGTCCCGTAGCATACACGGAGAGCGAAGGGATGGCGGAATTGGTATGGGAAAAAGACGGATGGCGGTTATTGCGGGGGAGATGAGACGGAAATAATGACAGTAAAACAAATCTTATCCAATTGCAAAATTTTATACGGTAATGACTCGGTTACTATCGGATTGCGGAGAGAGGAAATCATCCGTGATTATTTTCATGGAGAAATACCCGAGGTGACGGTGCTTGATTCTCCGGGGAATTATGACCTTTACAGGAGTTATCTGGAAGGGCAGTCCCTCTTTGCCTCAAAGACGGCAGTGGTCATGGAGAATCCTTTTTTTATAAAAAGGCCGCCGAAAGATAAAAAGGAAGAAAATGAATTTAACGGTTTCATAAATATACTGAAAGAGTTGACACCCGATACATTGGCGATTTTTACGGTAGACGGCGCTTTAGATAAAAGAACGAAGGCCTCTAAAACGTTACTTTCTGTCTGCGGGAGTGAAGAATGCAGTCTTTTAGCGCCGCGGGAGGGCGCGTCCGTCATGGCGCGGATGCTTATGGACTGCGGGAAGCGGGTGGAGCCGGAAGCACGGGCGTATATGGAAGAAGTTATCGGTTCCTGGGAGACGATTTCCCGCCCTTTTCTTCAAACAGAATGTGATAAAATCGTATTAATGGCAGGAAACAGGACCGGTATTTCGAAAAAGCTTCTGGAATGCGCTTTGCCTGAGTATATGGATCAGGGGATTTTTAAGTTTACTGATGCCCTGATTGCCAAAAATGCGTCTGCCGTTATGGAGAATACCGATCATGTGTTTACGGACGTGTCGGAAACAATTAAAAATCTGGGATTTATTTCCGCTAAGTTCAGAAAAATAAAAATACTGAAAGAAATGCAGCGGAACCATGCACCCTTGCCGCAGATACAGAAAGCGGCAGGGGTGACGAACCAATGGGCGTGGAAAAATCTGGAGAAGGATGCCCGCTTTGTTTCTGAAGAAGATGCGGAATGGATGCTGCTGAATATATTTGAGTATCATTGGGGAATTCGTGAAGGAAGTGCTCAAACGGTAAAAGAGTTGCTGCTGCGTTATTGTATGCGTAAATGAGAGAGGCGGATATGTATAAAGCTGTAAAAGTTTTCTGGGGTATTTTTGTGTCGGCTGCTGTTCTTGCCGGAGCAGCTCCTTTTGTCTGGGCGGGGAAAGATACGGTTATTCCCGGCGTCCGCCTGAACGGTACCGCGGTAGGCGGCATGGGGAAAGTCCGGCTGGAGGAGTTTTTTCGGGAAAAGAATGAAGAGCTTGCCGCAAAAAAACTGGCACTTAACCATGGCGCGGTTCATGAAGAGTGGTCATATAAGGATTTAAACGTGCATTTTGATAAAAGCAGGGCAGATGAGCTTTTGCGGTTGGGGAAAACGGGAAATCTGCTTTCTGACTGGATCACCCGCTGGAAAGCAGTCATTTACGGTGATGTAGTAGGGGTGGTTCCGCTTTATGACAGGGAAACGCTTTGCACGAAAGTGGATGAACTTGCCGTGAAGTATGGGCAGACGCCGAAAGAGGCTATGCCTGTCATAAAAGATGACGGGACAGTGGAATTTATTGAGGGCGTACCTTATCTTGTTTTTGATCGGCCGAAACTTGTGGAAATCGTAGGAAATGCCCTTGTCAGTGAAGATACGGATGCTGTGGAAATTCCCGTGACGGAAGAAAAGATGCCGATGCTGACGAAGGAGCGGTTGAAAAATTTTAATACGGTTCTCGGTGTTTATACGACGAATTTTGGGGAAAGTCCCAACAGAAGCAGAAATATCGAATTAGCGGCGGAAGCTATCAGAGGGTCTGTAGTGGATCCGGGTACCGTATTTTCCTATAACGATGCTACAGGAGAACGGTCTCCGGACAAGGGATACTTGGAAGCGCCTGTCATTGTGAATGGAAAGCCGCAACCCGGTTATGGCGGCGGCGTGTGCCAGGTGAGTACGACTCTTTTTAATGCGGTGCTTCTTTCGGGAATGGAAGTGACAGAACGGAGTCCTCATTTTTCACCGGCATCGTATGTGCCCATAGGACAGGATGCTACTGTTTCTTATGGGGACCTGGATTTTCAATTTATAAATAATTTTAAAAATCCGGTTTACGTATATACGAAGTATGAACCGGGCGCGGTGACATGCTGGATCATCGGCGCCAGGGAGGATAAACCGGAGGAATCCCGCGTTCTGCTTGAGTATTCGGGCGCGATAGGATTCAATACGCAGGAAAAGGTGGATCCCGTGCAGACGGAAGAAAAGACGGTAGAATACGGACATGAAGGATATAATGCGGGAATCCTCCAGTATGCCCGCTGGGCGGACGGACGTGTTTACGAGAGAAGTTTCCCGTCATACTATGATCCCGTAGATACTGTGATTACATACAATAAAGATCCGAAAAAAGCAGAAGCCGAAAAGAAGGCTGCCGCTGAAAAGAATGCGAAGGAAGTAAAGGAACGGCAGGATGCCGGCAGGAAAACAACGGAAAAGAACAAAAGAGATAAAGAGAATAAAGAAGAGCAGAAAGCCGTCATAATCTCTTTGGGGAACTGAGGCGTTCTGCTGCATATTGGAGGGATTACAATGGGAAAGTATCGGCTGAAATCAAAGCAGAAAGGTTCAGTCATTACTTTAATGGAAGTGGATACAGAATGCCAGGCTTGGTACATTCAGGCCGATGACAGAAACGCGGCTCTTCAGGTATTGAAAGCCATGAGCGATGAAATCCGCTGTTTGAGGAATATTTATTTGAATGGGGATGATGTGACGGAAGAAGTCTGTCCCCTTTTAATGACTATAGGTGATGCGTCTCTTCCGGAAGAAGAATTCAGTGAGATGTATGGTGCTGGAAATCCGGATGTCGGTATGGATATGCATAGGACAGAGGATTCGCCGGAAGGGGAGGCCGATTCTGAACCTGTTTTCAAGCTGCCTTCTATCCGTGATGTGCAGGCGGCTATAGCTGCAGCTCCGCCAGTGGAAGACAGGCCTGCACTTTCTCAAACGGCAGGCATTTCTTTTTCGAGCGAATTGCCGTCTTTAGAGAGCGTGCTTCCTGCTTCTGCTTTCCAATTATCCGCTTCCGGAGAGAAGAGAACGGACGGCATCCTTTTAGGCAGATCACATATTAAAGGGAAAATATCGGATATCAGTACGATCCGGGAAGAACAGGGCGGTATCGTCGTACAGGGAACTGTCATTGACTGTGAGTGCCGAGATCTCCGTGAAAACAGGTGTCTGTTTACCATGAAGCTGGCTGATGAGACAGACGGAATCCTTTGCAAAAAGTTTTTTGAAAAGAAAGAAGACGCACAAAAGCTGACCGGTGTAAAAAAGAATATGACAGTAAAAGTCAGGGGGAATGTGCAGCTTGATAAATTTACCGGCGGCCTTGTGCTGAATATTTCCCAGATGGAACAAGGGAAAGAGAAAGAAATCAACCATGAGGATATGGCCGAAACACCGCGTGTAGAACTCCATCTCCATACGAAAATGAGTTTGGACGGACTCATCGATAATGAAGAGATCATCAGGACGGCGGCAAAGTGGAAGCATCCTGCCGTGGCGATTACGGATCACGGCGTCATTCAGGCATTTCCCCAAATACAAACATTGGCGGCAAAATACGGGCAAAAAGTCATCTACGGCATGGAAGGTTATCTGATCGATGAAGTGCCTGAAGATATTGACAGTGACCGGCAGCAGTACAGCCATATTATCCTGCTGGCAAAAAATATCACGGGTCTCCGCAATTTGTACCGTCTTGTGACGCTGTCCCATCTGAAATACTACCGCAAGCGTCCTCTTCTGCCCCGTCCGCTCCTTGAGGAATTCAGGGACGGACTGATGTATGGTTCCGCCTGTGTCATGGGTGAATTTTTCCGTGCCGTTTTGAACGGAGACAGCGATGAAGAACTGATCCGTCTGGCGAAATTCTATGATTATCTGGAAGTGCAGCCGCTGGGAAACAATGAATTTCTGCTGTATGAAGATAAGTATGCTGCCATCACGACGAAAAAAGATTTGCAGGAGCTGAACAAGAAAGTTATTGAAATAGGAGAAAAAGCGGGGATTCCCGTATGCGCTACATCTGATGCCCACTACCTTTTTGCCGAATACGCGCGGGACAGGGATATCCTTTTGTCCAACTGGGAGAAACCGGGGAAAATAGAATCCCATCCGCCGGTATACCTTCGGACGACAGAGGAAATGCTGGAGGAATTCAGCTATCTGCCGAAAGAAAAAGCGGAGGAAATCGTTATCACGAATACCCGCCGGGTGGCGGAGCAGTGCGAGGTCATCGAACCGCTGGCAGAAGAATGGAAATCATACAATCCGAAAATTGCCGGTGCTGATGATAAGCTGAAAGCCATGTGCTATGAGAAAGCAGTGGAGCTTTATGGAGAACCGCTGCCGGAAATTGTCCAGGACAGGCTTGATCTGGAGCTGACACCGATCATCAATCACGGCTATGGCGTCCTGTATTATATCGCCCATAAGCTTGTCAAGCATTCCAACGACCGCGGTTACCTGGTGGGATCCCGGGGGTCTGTCGGATCTTCTTTTGTGGCGACACTGGCAGGCATTACGGAAGTGAATCCGCTTCCGCCCCACTATGTGTGCCCCCATTGCCACTGGAACCAATTCTTTACTGACGGTTCCGTCGGCGGCGGTTTTGATCTGGCAGATAAGAAATGCCCCAACTGCGGCACGGAATTAAATAAGGATGGGCACAATATCCCGTTTGCCGTTTTCCTGGGATTTGACGGAGACAAAGTACCTGATATTGATCTGAATTTTTCCTCCGGCGACGACCAGGCGGTGGCCCATAAGTACACCGAAGAACTCTTCGGGCGGGATAATGTATTCCGCGCAGGAACGATTGCGGGGATCCAGGATAAGACGGCTTTCGGATTCGTCAAGCGGTACGCGGAAAACCGCGGGCTGACATTCAATGATATTTTTATAGAAAAATTATCCGCCGGCGTGGCAGGGGTAAAACGGACCACAGGGCAGCATCCCGCCGGTATTATGGTTTGTCCCCGCGATATGGATATCCATAATTTCACGCCACTCCAATATGCTGCCAATAAAAGATGGCTGAAAGATGAAACGGGAGAAAAAATTCCGGGTACCATCACCACCCATTTTGATTACCATTCCATTTCAGGGCGTATGCTGAAACTGGATATTCTGGGCCACGATGATCCGAAAGTCATTCGTATGCTTCAGGATATCACGGGCATCGATCCGCTTCACATTCCTTTCAATGATGAAAAAACGCTGTCCCTTTTCAGCTCGCCTGACGCTCTCGGCATTACGTCGGAACAGTTGAAAGCGGCGGTGGGGGACAAGGGGATTACCGTGGGGGCGATTGGTCTTCCGGAGTTCGGCACACCTTTTGTCCGCGGTATGCTGGAGGATACGCGGCCCAAAAATTTCTCCGAGCTTGTCCGCATTTCCGGTTTTTCTCACGGGACGAACGTGTGGCTGAATAATGCGCGGGATTTGATTACGTCAGGCAAGGTCAAACTGGAAGAAGCGATTTCCACGCGCGATGATATCATGAACTATCTGATTGAACATCATGTAAAACCGCTGACCGCTTTCAAAGTCATGGAAAACGTGCGTAAGGGTAAAGGGCTGGAAAAAGGAAATTCCAACAACCGGAAAGAATTGGAAGATGCCCGGGTACCGCAGTGGTTCATTGACTCATGCCTGAAAATCTCCTACCTTTTCCCAAGAGCCCATGCGGTGGCTTACGTTATGATGGCGTTTCGTATCGCCTGGTTCAAGGTGTATGAACCTCTTGCCTACTATGCGGCTTACTTCACCATTCGGGCGGAAGGCGCGTTCAATGCGGCGGTTATTTTAAGAGGACTGGCGTCCCAGTCGGCAGAGCTGGCGCGGATTAATTCGCTGCCCCACCCAACGGCGGTGGAAAAGGGGAGTGCCACAGTTATTGAGGCGGCGGTGGAAATGTATCTTCGCGGTTTGAAGTTCCTGCCTATCGACTTGAATAAATCATCCGCTTCTGAATTTCTCATGGAAGACGGCGCACTCCGCCCTCCGTTCAACTGCATTCCCGCTTTGGGAAATACGGTAGCAAAGGAAATTGTTGAAGCCCGCAGGGAACATCCCTTCACGTCGAAAGAAGATTTGAAAAAGCGAGGCAAGGTAAGCCAGAGCATTATCGATACCATGGATGAAATGGGAATCCTCCACGGTATGCCGGAAGAAGAACAGATTAATCTGTTTTCTTTCTGAAATATATAAAACGCAATAAAAAATAAATCACCTGACTCACGATACAGTGAAGAAGGTGATTTATTTTTTTTCGATGATATCCATATTTCGGAGTAAGACGGGCCTGCCCCGCCAGGAAAAAGCATATTCTCCATATTCTTTTGTAAATCGGCGGTTTGAAATCTGTTCCAGTGTTTCTCTTTCCAGACGGGGGATCCGGTCTGCACCCGTTTCCGGAAGGGGAGAGTATGCTGCATTTTCATTAAAGGGACAGCATTTCTGGCACTCATCACATCCGAAGATAAGCGGCGTCTTACGAAGAATATTTTTTTCTTCTTCATTTAAGACTTCTTTCTTTTGCGTGAGGTACGATTTGCATCGCCACGGATTGAACCGTTCGTGGGAAAGCGCTTTTCCGGGGCATGCCGCGAAACAGCGGGTGCAGCTGCCGCAGTTCATTGCAAGCGGGGTGTCCGGAGGAAGTGCCAAAGTGGTCAGTATGGCTCCGATGGTAAAGTAAGAACCGTACTTCGGATGTATGAGGCAGTGGTTCCTGCCGAAAAAACCGAGTCCTGCCTGGTAAGCGAGCCAGCGGTCTGCCATGGGGGATGTATCGGTAATCGCATGGAATTTTTCATTGGGATACTGCTCTTCCATATATCCGATAATTTTTGCAAGATACGCGCGGACAACGTGGTGATAATCTTTGGCTCGTGCATAAAGGGCGATATTTGCATTCTTTTCCTCGGGGTACCGGTAAGGGAAGAGAATGACAGCGATGGACTTCGTATCCGCGAGAATTTCTTCAGGCGCCAGCCGCTTTTCTATCTCCGCCGGCGCGAAAGGAACGGGCCCCGCTTTTTCCAGTTTTTCGGAAAGCTGGGGGGCGATAGGGCAGGACATGCATCCTACGGCGTCCAGCAGGAGGGAGCGTGCTTTTTCCAATAATAGATTTTTGGCGGAAGAATTCATACATTCCTTTCATAAAAAAGAGCAGGTTTCCCCGCTCCCATTTTACTTGCCGATACGTTTGAACAGGACGTCGCTTACCCGCTCTGTCGGCATATCATCGCTGTCATACAGAAGGCCTTTCGGACTTTTGATAATGAGCCGGTCCATGAGGTTTTGGTCAATCAAATCATTGGTGGCTGACAGGAAAGAGAGACAGGCCTTATCATGCTGTTCTTTTGAAATGAGTCTGGACAGGCCCGGCGCTTTTAACCGCTGCTGCAGGTAAAGCTGGTGGATGGCTTTCCAGCTGTCTTTCTTCGGGCAGGCACGGAGAAGTACGCAGATAGTATATCCTTTTTCTTTCAGATAACTGATGAGCGCCATGGTGTGGGCGGAGTCATCAAGAGAGCCTTCCTGGAGAATGTGATACTTCTCTTCTGCTGCTTTCCGCATGGCTAAGTCAGAAAGATATTTCCCTTCCTTTGTGGAAAAATAGGTACAATAGCGTCCGTATTTCTGAAAAACTTCTTTTGCCCGGGGATGAAACCCGCGGAAGTTGTCACTCATGGACTGGATAATGTCGCCGTCGTAGTCATCGATGATCACGGAGGACATCCGTGTCTTTCCGGAACCTGGCTGGCCTGCGATAATGAAGGCTGTCGGATTCTCCTGCGCCCCTGTTTTGCCCTTTATCATGGCAGGCCAGATAACCGAGTTGAAAAGGGTATTCATCTCTTCGGCGGAAAAACGTCGGACTTCTTCCAACTCTTCTTTTGTCAGTTTGGAGGAGCTCACGGAAGAAAAAAGCTGGTCTGCCGTGTACTTCGTTTCGATGGCATATGCCTCTTTGAGCATTTCAATCTGTTTTTCCATAGAAATCCCATGACCTTTGCGGAGTTCCACCTTGGCCATGGCGCGAACCGTTTTTCGCCATAAATGGAGAAGGCGTTTTTCATCCTCCTGTTGGATTCCTTCTTCACTTCTCATATTGGAAAGCAGATTGTAAATCGTGGTGAATATTTCCGCGTTCACTTCCAACTGGATTCCCATGGGGGTAATTTCCGCGGATTCATACAGTTCATTGATCGATCGCTCGTCATATGGCATAGCCTTAACCAACTCCTTTTATCATCAAATATATGTCCCATCATAACAAAAGGGGAAATATTTGTCTAATGACCGCATTCTTTATTCCTTAAGCGGGACAAATCGACGGCGGGCGGCGTAGCGAGAGAATCATCCCGGTTCCATGGCTTGTCATAGAGCTCCAGACATTCGCGGACTGTTTCATACGCTGCGGAAGCGAGAAGCGAACCGAGGACGGAGAAAGTTCCTGCGTCCGTATAACGCGGGGCATCCGGATCGGTGATGAGCGTGATGCCGTCCGTTCCCGTTCCAGTAGCAGGCAGGCCGTTATTCACATCGGCGATACCCAGATCCTGCAGGGCTGCCGTCTTCCCTTCAGTGATCGTGATGATGGCCCGCGTCATGATGGCGGAAGGAAGGGAAATATTCAGACTGATCATGATATTGATCGTACCTACAGGAAAGAAGTGACCGTCTTTTTCTGTATAGAGCGGCGGAGAACCTGCGCGGGCCGCCGTTTTTTCCGCACCGCCCGTAGTAACTGCGTCAAGAAGAAGCTCCTTATGGGAAAATGTTTTCACGGAACGCCATTCCATCTTTGCCGCTGTAAGAAGGGCGCAGGCCTTTGCCGGATCATATCCGTTTTCCAAAATGGAAAGACGTAAAAATTCAGGGACAGACCCTCCGGGAAATCGATCTTCCGATGGATAAAAAGTTTCCAGTTTCTGGTTGACTGCATAATTGATTTCTTTAAAACCGCCGCCGTAAATGGCAGTGGAAAGGGAAAAACGTGTTTTTTCAAAAGCCAGACAAAGGTGGGAACGTGATGCATGCAGTTTCCCTCCCGCCGGCAGTGTAATCGTTGTGTCCATGGTATCTCCTTTATTCTTATTATAACAGGCGGTGCTTGTCATATCATTGAACGGCCTATAGAAATATGATAAAATTTAAGCGTATTTTATAATGTGTAAGGAGTACTCATGTTTATTGTGCCTTATATGGTGGTAGCTGCAGTTGCTATCCTGTTTTTTATTGTATGCCGGTTTATAGTGTACGGCGTTGGCGGTAAATCGCGGCACGCCGGGGTGAAAGCGGAAGTGACCGCGGAAATTCCCGTGCGTCCCCGCCGTAAAAAGGTGCCGGTCCGGCAGGCAGTGCCTGAGACGACCGCAGAATTTCCTTTGAGGAAAAAATCAGCTGGTGCCGGAAAATCCGCCGGTGAGACTACACAGATTTTGCCTGTAAAGGAAATTATAAAAAAGGCTGATGCCGCTATGGGTGCTGATGGCGCTACCCGTGTTTTCGACCGGGGTGAACTGGAAAAGACGCTGCCGCCTGCTAAAATGCCTTCCGGGAAGGTATCTGCCTTTACCGCGGAAAAAGCTCCTGAGATTTTGGAAGGCACACCGACACTCCAATCTCTGGAAGAACGGTTTGTCCGGCATTTCCTGAACCGGTACGGCGCGGTTTCTTCTGTCGTGGAACAAGATACAAGGATGGTAACTGGACACTTAATCCGTAATATGGATATGGATCCTGAAGATATGGCAGACAGTCTGACACATATCATGGTACAGGAAGCGTTACAAAACGCCCAGCGTACGTATGTGCTGATGCCGAACGATACGGTTCTTTCCATGGTGACCGATGCATTTGCGGATGTGGCCAGGGGCCGCCGTTCCGAAACGAGGACAACCCTTGCCTATGATGCGCTGAAAGCGATGCCCCGCATGGAAGAAACACAATTCAATGCGTTGTCGCTCCTTCTTCTTTTTCATTATTCAAGGAATACGGATAATGTGGATATGGAGGCCTTCCGTAAGTACACGAGAAAGTATATTACTCCGTTTCTTAAGGAGCTGCCTGATGAATACAGCGGTTATCAGCAGATGGAATATATTCGCTGTGTCTCTTTGGAAAACAGAGAAATCTCTTTTGGCAGGGTGCTTCATGATTCATACCCTCTTATTTTTGCTTACCGCGGCGCCATGAAGAGCGAACTTTCTTCCGTGAAATCCGACTGGCCTGAAGATGCTCTTGTCCCCAGTCTGTACAATTCATACTATAAACCGGCGGTGGTGGATGATTCCCTCTTTGCGGATTTTTGTGCTGATATGGGGATTACCAAAGAGGAAGACAAGACTTACCTTCTGAAAGTTCTCCATTCCCGTCCGGTGGATTATGACAGAAAGGAATTATCATACATCCTGGAAAAGATTTCTCCCGACCTGGCAAGTATGCAGGAAGTATGGGACACCAGTCTGCTCCGCAGATCTTCGCTGACCCTTATGGGGATGTACATCGCCCGTGCCTGCATCAAGGCAACCATCGGCGAGGAGTTTGACTTGTCCCATTGGATGTAAGAATATAAGAAATTATATGCATGGAAAAGCATTTTGGTTATCCTTGTTGAATACGGATGATTAAAATGCTTTAATGACGTATAGAATAATAAGATTTTAAAACGACAGGTGGAAGATGGGGATATTTGATATTATAGGACCGGTCATGATCGGTCCTTCCAGCTCACATACGGCAGGCGCCGCGCGTATTGGAAAAATAGCACGGGAAATATTAAATGACGAACCGGTTTCAGCGGAGATTACGCTGTACGGTTCTTTTGCAACCACAGGAAAGGGGCACGGTACGGATAAGGCGCTCGTGGCGGGTCTTATGGGCTATGCGCCCGACAGCGGCACGATCCGTGATGCGATTACTACCGCGGAGGAACGGGGGCTTTCTGTTTCCTTTCAGGCATCTTCCCTGGATATGGGATATCCCAATGTGGCGGAAATCAAAATGAAGGGGAAAAGTGGAAGAATGGCGACAGTGGTAGGGCGGTCCTTAGGCGGCGGCCGTGTCATGATTACGGAAATTGACGGGTTCCCTGTGGAAATCACGGGTGAGGAGTATACACTCCTCACCAATCATAATGACGTGCCCGGTATTGTTGCCGATGTAGGGAAGATTCTTGCAGAAGAACATGTGAATATTTCCAATATGCGCGTATTCCGCAAAGGGAAAGGAACGGAAGCGGTGATGATCATCCATTCCGACCAAAAGGTTCCCGAATCTGTTATTTGCAGGATCAAAGAAGGAAATAAAAATATCAACAGTGTTATGACACTGGATATTATTTAAGGCAGGGTATTATGAAAACATATCATTCCGTAAAGGAACTTTTTGCGTTGGCAGAAGAAAACCATTGCTCTCCCGGTGTTATTGCATGCCGGCTGGAGTCGGAAGAAAGCGGAAAAGACTTTGATGAAGTATGGGAAAAGATGAAAAAGACCATTCCCGTTTTCCGTCAGTCTATCCAGCGCGGACTGGCGGATACGAAAAAATCTGCCAGCGGACTTGTGGGTGGTGATGCCAATGCCATTTTCATGCGGGAAAGCCGTTTTTTGAGTCCTGTATGCCGCCGTGCCTGTGCTTATGCTATAGCAACAGCGGAAGCAAATGCTAAAATGTTCCGTATCGTGGCGTGTCCGACAGCAGGATCCTGCGGGATTGTACCGGCTGTTTTGGCGGCAGTGGCGGAAGAAGAAAATTCTACTCTCAATGATGTGACCCGCGCGTTATTTACAGCGGGAGCCATCGGACGGATTACTGCGGAGAATGCTTCGATTTCGGGGGCAGTTGGCGGCTGCCAGGCGGAATGCGGCACAGCGGCGGCGATGGCTGCGGCTGCGGCAGTGGATTTACTCCATGGTACGACAGAGGAAATGGGGAACGCTATGGCGCTGGCGATGAAAAATATTTTGGGGCTTGCCTGTGATCCTGTGGCGGGTCTTGTGGAGGTTCCCTGCGTGAAAAGAAACGGATTCCATGCGGTACATGCCCTTGTGGCGGTGGAAATGGCAATGATGGGGATCCGTTCCGTCATCCCTCCTGATGATGTGATTGACGCTATGGGAAGAATCGGGCGCCTTATGCCTGTGTCCCTTCGTGAAACCAGCCTTGCAGGTCTTGCCATGACGGAAGAAGGAAAGCATATTTCCGAAAGGCTGATGAAACAAAATGCTATGCCGGCAGAATAGCATAAATGAAAAGGATAAAAAGACTGCGGCAATCAGAGGAAGCACTTTGGCGGATTTCTTTCCGAAGCGCATTGACAGGAAAGAAAAATATGGCTATAATAAACTACGTTGCCGGGGCATAGCGCAGTTTGGTAGCGCACTTGGTTCGGGACCAAGGGGTCGCAGGTTCAAATCCTGCTGCTCCGACCACATGCGGGTGTAGCTCAATGGTAGAGCGCCAGCCTTCCAAGCTGGTTACGAGGGTTCGATTCCCTTCACCCGCTCCATTTTTTGAGGGACTTTCCGAAGCGGGGAGTCTTTTTCTTTTGCGGTATTTCGGGGAATCCTTTATAATAAAAAATAATTCAAATGAGGAGCTGACCATGGGCTTTTTTGACAGAAGTAATGAATCCGCCAGTCCGATCGGCCTTTTGCGGGCGCATATCGGTACGTTTATGTACTGCGTGAAAATGGGAAAAAGGAAATTTCAAAATAAAGAAGACATAGGAGATATCTTTTTTGATATGGACCAGACGAAGTTTCTTTTGGATCAGGCGACACGGGGCTCACTTTACGATTTTCGACAGCGTATCGATTCCGCTCTTTGGGATGCGGCTGTCCATAAATATTCGGAAGATTTGGACAAGCTGAAAAAAGCGCTCCTGAAAGCTGTGGATCAAGGGGCAGCGAAAGCAGCGGATATTGCGGAGGAAGAGCCGGAGGAAATTGTTCCCGAAAAGGAAGAAGAAAAATCAGGAGACTGGCGGGATCATATTCTTGATGAAATGAAGGAAGCGGAAGAAGCGGCGAAGAAAAACGTGCCGTCGAAAGAAGAAAGAGGTGTAAAGACGGATGACTCTAAGGAGATGTCCGAAGCCGATTGCCGGGAGCTGTGGAAACTTATTAAGGAAATGGACAAAGAATTCCGCGAAATGAAACAAATTGCTGATGAATGGCTCATGGTGAACGGGAGAAAAGACGGATGCTTAGGAGCAGTATTTGCAGCAATGCTCCTGCCTGCAGGTGCCATCTACGGAATCTGGTCGCTTTTTTAAGGGAAATCGAAGTTATATATTGTGCTTTCTGCATTTTCTGTGCTATTATAATCAAAGTAAAGGTTGTTTCGGGAGGTGAAATCATGTCTAAACACATCGTTACGATTAACAGCTCTTCTCTGCAGGACTCCATCAAATTTGAAGGCTGCAGCGAATGCCAGACTTCCTGTCAGTCTGCATGCAAGACTTCCTGTACAGTAGGAAATCAGAGCTGCGAAAGCAATAAATAATAACAGGACATACAAGCAAGCAGCGGGCATCTTGCTCGCTGTTTCTTAGCGTCTGGAGAACTGAAAGGGGATTACGGGTTGATCCATCAATATAAAAGCAACGGCTTTAACATCGTTATGGATGTAAACAGCGGTTCCGTACATATCGTAGATGATGTGGTGTACGATGTACTGCCATACCTCGAAAAAAAAGAATC
>ERZ780151.465-NODE-465-length-41429-cov-6.093150_pt1 | contig 41429 bp, 45 predicted proteins | sample MGYA00510983_ERZ780151 | MGnify/ENA primary metagenome ERZ780151 (study PRJEB29588, sample SAMEA2144623) | human gut metagenome | biome: human gut; feature: human-associated habitat; material: faeces | place: Denmark | collected 2008/2010 ... | reverse complement strand
CGGGCAATTCCTCCCACGACTAAAGTCGCGGGTCTCCTTGCCCTAATTTATGAAATGGCAAAAGTGGATTTGACCGAGGGTGAAGTCTATTCGCGACTTCGCTCTGTTTCTAATTCAAAAGAAAACGGCATTTACGATGCTTTACGTTCCGCCGATATTCCTTGGGACTTTTCTTCTCCTCTTACTTTGCTTCGTGTCGTTCGCACTGAAGCAGAATTGACACCACTGGTTTTTACTGGTGATGCAGAGACAGTCAACTTCATGAAAGAGGTTACGGAAGTAGAAGAAGGGAAGAGATGTGATTGCTGCGGTCAACTTATCACAACGCCCTTATGGGATATGCCCTATGGTTCGTTGTGTGATGAATGCAGCAAGCGCCTTACCGAACAGGTTTACGGCAAGTACAAAACGCCTTGGCAAAAAGTAGAACAGGGGATAGAAGAGCGTTCCACTCCTTGGTGGTTTGACCTTTGATGTCGGAAAGGAAATAAATGATTAAATCAAAGAATAAGCCCCAAAGCGCGAGGAAAATATGCAACCGATAATCAAAACTAACGCCTGGTATACGCTGGTGACAGCCAAAAACGAGGTCATCAACGCATCGTGGTGCAAACAGCAGCTTGCCAGGATTCTGAAGAAAAGTACCGATACAATCATCCTGTTCGATGTTTCCGGCAGCTATGCAGCGCTTGTTTTAGACCACGACAGGCTCATCCCCGGACAAGTACCGATGGCGGTTAAGCAATATAAGTCCACTCCTGAAGGTTTTGTCCTTGCACATACCGTTAAGGTCGATGTCGAGAATGCGCAGGAACCCCGGCTTCTGGTTTTCGATGTTAGCCGCGTGATGGCGGTCTCGTGGAAGAAAGGCATTGCCGCTATTACGAAAATTCTTAAAGTCTGGATGATGTGCTGCGAACCGCAAGCAGAACCAATCTGGCTGTTCCTGAACATCGACCCGTATGGTTTCGAATTGTCGGACAGTGAGGGATGGGAATGCTTAGAGCGCATCGTAAAGGACAAGGAGTTCAAGGTTAAGCCTGTTTTCCTCACTAAGGGCAAGACTGAGCGAGAAATCAACGAACACCTGCACATCAAGGCGTAACGGCGGAGGAATCCGCTAACTGTCTTTTCAAAGCGGCCTCCACGGGGCGGACAGTGGGCAACAGCTTTTGCTGGCGAACGGCTTTCAAATCAAAACAAAAAATTATCATAAATCACGGAGGAAATACTATGACTAACGAGCAGCTGAGAATCGCATTGGTTGCAAACGCCGTTACCCGCTCGAACCGTATCGGTTTCGACTTTCAGGACCCGGCAGGCAAGACTCTTGACGAGTACACGAAAGAAGCCATGATGCAGTGTGTCCGTGTCGCACAGAAGATGCGTCAGCCGGGCCTTGATAAGGAGTTGGCTGGACAGGTTTTCCCCATCTACACTATCGGGAACTGGGCGCGGGAGAAGGTCGTCTATGACTTCGACAAGGATTTTCAGGAACTGCTGATGGATACGGACGATATCGTCATCCACCACGAGATTCTCGAACGCCTCGCATTCAAGGACTTCTATCTGCCGCTGTATGACAGCAAGGATTACTGCGGTATGTTCGTACATATCGAGTTCGAGCCCAAGACCAAGGATACCTTTATCGGCATCGTGTTGGTCGGTGGCGTTGCGAATGAGAAGGAGAACTATGCGTTCCTGTCTCTGCCCGCCTGGATTAAGGAGGGGCAGACGCTAACGGAAGCGACTCGGAGCACAAAACAGTATATTGAGAAAGCTGCGAATCAGCGCTCTACCACCGATGTGGCGGTCCCCGATACGATGGAGGAAATTCCTCCCGTCTACAACGAAGGCACGCCGTATGTTCGCCTTGCGATACTCTGTGCCTACTACCTCGCCAGCAAAGGTTCCGATGTACACCTCAATCCTATCAAGAAAGAGGACCGTCAGCCGTTTATGTTCAAGGGCAAGGCACAGAGAGTCAATGTCAAGGTCTTTACGGTAGGCGACCATGTGGCAGAGAAGTACAAGAATGAGGGAGACGGGAAAGCACCGCGCTGGCGTCACTACTGGGGCGGAAACGGCCGCGAACGCCGTGAGTGCAAGTTCTCGTTCTGAACAAATGACAGGGGACTGCTATGGATATAGTCAATGTCTGTACGGCGGGACTGATGCTGTCGTCGGCTGCGCTGTTTGCGGGAAACGCTGTGTACGATTACAAGTTCGGTAAGAAAACGACGGCGGTTATCCGCCAATTTGAGAGCGGGAAGCCGTCTTCTGTCATCGACGATGTGTTGAATCAGACTCTTCTCGTAATTGCGATTTGTACCGGAATTGCATTTGTTTTCGAGGAACTTGCCTTACACCTTCAAAACATCGAAAATGTACAGGCACAGTACATGGTGCAGTTCAGCCTTAATGTCTTTATACTGGTCAGCGTTCAGGCATTGATGTCTATTGCTTTCCTGCTTGCCGCGTCCACCGTGGCAATGTTCAGGCTCAAGCGGAGAGGACTGACGAAGTTCACCATCATGACATACCTCTGCAAAATCGCAGAAAACCTCGCGGGCGTGTATGTGCTTGTCAAACTGGCTGTCAGCTACTTGCAAGCGATTTAATATCACCTAACATTGAATAAATTTATAACATTGGCTGCGCAGGATAAGTCTTGCCGCTTACAGAAAAAGGAGAACACCATGAGCACTGAGTTGGTCGCCATTGAGCGCATCACGATTCGGAAAGGGGACAGCAACGCGGACGATATCCGCAGCTGCCTCGCACATTATCTGCTTCAGTTCATCAATTCCGCCAGCATCGAATCCTTGTCGATGCATAAGCTGAGCATCAAGGTCGATGGCAAGACGGTATTGTTTGTTCAGGATAAGACCGGCGGCGTGGGTCTGAAAGGTCTTGATACCGACTGGCAGCACACGCCGGAAATGTCCGCAATCCTTGACCGGCTGGTGACGGATGTGGATGTTGAGGTGTTCCTGTCCTATGAGATGATTCACTTTTTCAGCACAGAGAACTTCTACGGCTACAATTTCTGGAGCGAGGTGCTGCAGGAATACGGCTGCGAGGCGGTTCGGTACAAGGGCCTCGAATACTACGATGTGGAGAGCAATGTTGTCATGCTGTCCTTTGACGGCAAGGAACTCTGCGACAACCCCGACTATGTGCCGGAATCGGCGGTCAATGACATCCACAAGTGGTTCTGCTACACCTTCGAGATGTCGCTTGAACCTGATACGCCGTTCACTGCCGCACAGGTAGATAAGATGCTCGCTGCCATCGAGTCCGTGCATGGTGTCTTTGGTCGAGAAGAGGACGATGTTGCGGATGTGGGGGAGGATTACCTGTCCATCTGCACCGGCGTGACGCTGACCGACAAGGAAGTCCCGGCGTTTGCTGCGTTCTTGCAGGCAATGTCGGATGTCGCCAAAGAACTCGATACGACGCTCGACTATACCGCTGAGTTCACCCCGACAGAGATGGAGACCTTTGCAGCCATGATGATGGATGACGACAAGGGCAAAATCGTGCCGAGATATTACCGCTACTGATACGCCAAAGCCTCACCTACAAATGGTGGGGCTCTTTTGGGTATCCGACAAAACGTGTGGTGTTGAGGTAATATAGAGATTATGAACGAGAATTTACAAATGTGGTCTGACAGCAAAAAAGTGCTGGATGTTGCCTGCGGCGGTCGAATGTTTTACTTCGACAAGAGCGACCAAAGAGTTCTTTTTTGTGATAATCGAACCGTTGAGACTGAGCTATGTGATGGGAGAAAGTTCATTGTGAACCCTGACATTGAGTGCGACTTTACCCGTCTTCCGTTTGAGGATGGTTCGTTCAAATTGGTTGTATTCGACCCGCCGCACCTTCTGAGGAACACAGGAAAAAGTAAAATGGCTGATATGTACGGGTCACTGAATGAAAGAGCAACTCCGACAGGTTATCAACAAAGCAAACACAGGGCGCTTTATTCTGATTGGAAGGATATGCTTCAGCGTGGCTTCTCTGAGTGTTTTCGGGTTTTAGAACCAGGTGGGGTGTTGATTTTCAAATGGAATGAAACGGATATTCCTGTTAAGGATATCTTGAAGCTCACACCTGTTAAGCCTTTGTTTGGTAATCGGAGCGGAAAGTCCAGCAAAACGCATTGGATATGTTTCATGAACTGTTAGAACTGCCATGACTTAATTTATTCCGCATTTTAATTGTCGAACTTTTGAAATTCTTCCATATGACTACTTGACACTGCCGTCTGAGCAGCTTCCTCTTGAGGTAGAATCATGATTTTCACTTTTTCGCTTGTCATTGCAGCGCTGCTTTGCATTGCATCGTTCGTTTGCTACAAGGTGTCGGGCAAGATGCTGGATGAGAAAGACGCGGAAAAATGCGCAAAGGAAGCAAAACTCGAAGAAAAACTGATAAACCGCATGATGCAAACCAGAAACAAGGCAATGTCGGACGATGAGTTCAGCTTCGGCGGGGCGTATGAGGCATTGGTCATGGAGGGAGAGCGTCAGAAGCAGTTGACGGATGTAGATGAAATTGACAAATTAACGGACAAAATTCATCTGCTGAGCATGGTCGAACAAATCTCATACCTCACGCTTTCTTTCGGTGTGATGTTCGCCTGCATGCTTCTATTCGTGACCGGTATTATCGCTGTTGGTGTGCTGGCTGCGAGCCTATGTGCTAAATGAATGCTCAGAACGGAAATAAGGGTGACACTATGAGCAAGAACCCGATAATTGAAGGCATCGTCTTTAAACACGGCGATGATGACTACTCTTTCTGGATGCCGGACATCTCGAAAGATGAGAACGAGAAATTCGTGCAAACGCTGTTTGCTGCCTTTGAGGATAATGGCTGTTCGGTGCGCGGCACAAAGAAGGACACCCTCGATGCCATCCGAGAAAACACCTGAAACAATAGGTGCGAATCTCAAAAAAAATATGTGTTCAACACGAGCGTTCTTCTGTCATTTCCGTACTCAAACGAAAAGCAACGGTGACCAGGCACATTTCTAAGCGCTGCGACATTTTTCTGGGGGTTTGCAAGGCCGTTTGCAACATTTTTCCGAAATTCACCGATATTTTTTGCAGTCATCCATCACGGATGGCTGCTTTTTTTGTTTTTACGCGAAAAAGTTGCCGATTTGTGCGAATTGCAGATAATGAAAATCAAGGAAGTCATAGCGGTGTTGTCCGCACAGAAATTATCAGAAAGAGATTTTCCAGACGCCGTCTGGAATTATGGAGGAATCATAGCTGTACGGTAAACCGATGAATTTCATAGACTGGCTGATTGATATGCCGGAAGAGTTTTCATTTTGGGTAGAGGACCAGATAGCAGTAATGTCACCGGTAACGATTGCCGTGGCGGTTGTCGTCGCATTGGCTGTTTTGGTCGGTATATGGCTGTTCATCGTTTCTGCTGCCAAGAAGGATGTGCGCAATACCAGCGAGATTTTGGCGGGTGTTGAGGAGGTCAATCAGGGATATGAGTTCTATGATGTGGACGAAGAAATTCGTCTCGAATACCCGCTCGAATCCCTTGAAGAGTTCAAGGGGGCTTCCCTCGATAAGCTGTTCATGAGCACTGTTCGGAAAAAGATTCCACAGTTTGAAGAGGTTTTCGGATGGGCGCAATCGAATGTGATTCAGTTTGCGGCATATAAGGAAGAACTTAAAAGCATCCCTAACTGGACCGAGAAGGACAATGATTGCGGGAGAAGAATCCCTTTCTGGCTGTATAAGCACTATGAGAAGAAGCTGGTCAATGCAGCAGTGTTCGGCACTCCCGTGACCGAGACGACCTTCATTGCGGTGAAGCAGTATACGCCGCATAAAGGCAAGCCGATGGAAGAGTCTAAGACCTATTCGATGGCAGAGGCTAAGGAATTCGTAAGACTCGCTAAGGCGCACGAACGGGAACGCCAGCAGCGGGAAAACGAGCGGAGGCAGGCATCCTCGCAAATCAAGTATGAGGTTTTGCAGCGGGACAGGTTCCGGTGCGTTGTCTGCGGCAGGACCCCGGAACAGGGCGCGAAACTTCACATTCAGGCGGTAAAGCCGCTTCCGAAACACGAGAGACCATCTGCGGATTGTTTTCGAACCGTGTGCGAGGATTGCCTGAGAAGGAAAGGGTGATGGGCAGAGATGTTTTGTATATGCGTACTTATCGTAGCAGCAGCTACCGTGTATATGGTCGAAGCGTATATTCATACCTACTACGCGATTGAGTATATGCACGGCGCACCGCTGTTCTTTGTACTTCTTGCAAAATACGCGGCACCGGTCATGTTCCTGCTCCTGTGCGGGTACTTTGTATTCCGGTACAAGGAGAAGCGGCGGGAATCGGAAAAGCCTGCGAAGGATAAACCCATGAACAGAGAAGAAGTTTATGCTGAAAAAATTAACGCGACCGTAAAAACGAAAGCCGTGTTCTCAGACCAAGCCGACCAGATGCTGTATCAGGTCAAGCGATTCGGACAGAAGATGGCGGTAGCATACAGCATGACACAGGACAGCAAGACTTCCGGAGAGCAGGCGAAGTGCCTGACGCTGTTGGCATCTGCAGAACGGATATTTTATGACCGGCTGGATGACGCTATTCGCTCGGCATCGATGTTCGATGAGACAGAATACAAAGCTTTCCAACAAGGCATTATCTCGTTCGGAGATACCGATACCGCTAAAAAGAAGCAGGAGATATACGCCGGTATCATCAAGACGATAAACAATGTGGTCCATGATAATGAGCATCTTATCCTGCGCTTAGATTCTCTTGCCTACGCACTCAATCAGCGTTCAGCACAGAATCCGTGGGATACCGATGTGGCCCTGGCAATGTCAAGACTTGATGATGTCATCAGCAAAACGAATCAAGACCTTGAACAGGACGAGGAAATCAGCCGCGAGGCTTTGAAACGATATGACACTTTGAATGGAGGTAATTGACCATGGCAAGAAAAGGTGTGTTCCCGATAGTAGCGACCTTAGCGGTCGTCGGCGTAGTATTGGCGGTGTTCTCCCAGACGGTGATGCGGGACTCGAATATCAGCACCAATACTATGACAACGGAGCAGGCGTATGCGGATTTGAGCGGGAAGATGAAACGCATCGGGGTACAGAAAGTATCTGTGAACCCGCAGCAGCTTGATGTATCGGAGTTTTTGGACGCGAAAGATGAGTTGCCGGATATCGACTCCTCCTACCCGTTTGTGGTGGAGGGGAACGGTGATGTCAACATTGAAATCTTCTCTTCCGGCGAGAAAGCAGCAGAATCCGGCTCTGATTCTTTCCTGACCAGCATGGCAAAGAAGTTCAACGCCCAGCACAACAAGACTTCCGGAGACAAGACAATGAGCGTCTCTCTGCGCTCCGTTCCGTCCGGCACAGCGGCTGAGTATATCTCGACGGGAAAGTATCAGCCTGAGTGCTATACCCCTTCAAACACGCTCTTTGGCGAACTGGTGAAGAACGAGGGCGTAGAGTTGACCGTTGAGGCTGACCGTCTGGCCGGCAATGTGGCAGGTATTCTCGTATCAAAGAAGACAGGGGATATGCTTCGCTCTGAATACGGTGAAGCGTCTGTTTCTTCCGTTCTGAACGCAACTATCGATGGCAAACTCATGATGGGATACTCGAACCCTTACACAAGTGCAACGGGTCTCAACTTCCTGCTTGCGGCCCTTGCAAGCAGCGGCAGCGACACGATTGTCGATACGGCTGCTGTCGAGAATTTTCAGAAATTTCAAGCGAACGTCCCTCTCGTATCCTTCACCACCCAGCAAATGGTCCAGTCGGCGGACAAGGGTATCGTGGACGGTGTCGTGATGGAGTATCAGTCCTACCAGAATGACCCGACCTTGCAGCGCAACTACGAGTTCATCCCGTTCGGTGTCAGGCACGATAACCCTCTGTATTCCATCGGGAATGTCTCTGCGGAGAAGAAGGAAGTTATTGCCGCGTTCGTTTCCTTCTGCGCTCAGAACCAGGCGGAGGCGACGAAGGACGGATTCAATGGCCTTGATGACTATGCTTATACCGGCAAAGTATACGACGGCAACACCATCGCACAGGCTCAGAGTGTCTGGAAAGAAGAGAAGGACTCCGGCATTCCTATTGTGGCAGAGTTCGTTGTCGATACTTCCGGCTCGATGCGTGGCGAACCCCTGAATGCCCTGAAAACCGCGATGATAAACACCATCCAGTATATCAATGACGACAACTATATTGGCATTATTGGCTTTGATTCGGATGTCAGGGAATACCTGCCCATTGACCAGTTTTCTCTGACCCAGAAAACTCTGTATAAGGGTGCCGTCAACTCCCTCGACGCGAACGGCAGCACCGCGATGTACAACGGTCTTTGCGTTGCTATGGACCGCATCTACCAGAAATCTCAAGAACTGGGTGGGAATTGCACGCCCATCATCTTTGTGCTCACGGACGGTGACAACAATACCGGATATGACTTCTCCGATACGAAGAACATTATCGCTGGTATGGATATCCCCATTTACACCATCAGCTACAACTACGCAGCGGATAGTCTTTCGGAGCTCGCTTCCATCAACGAGGCGGCAGCTATCGTCGGTAACAGCGAGGATATCACCTACAAGCTCCGCAACCTGTTTAACGCAGAGATGTAATCCAAAAGCGCGGTTTTGTCCGCGCAGCTGCTCCAAAAGACAGCCTCCACGCGGCGAGCAGCGGACAACGGGAAACAGTCCCGGCAAATAGTCTTTCAGAACGGAAGGTGGGATAGCACTATGCGAGTACAACAGGTTCCAAACTCTCCCTATTTCATCCATTACGACGATGATGGCTTTTTCTGTGTATCCAAAGACAAAGACGGCAAAGAACCTATTCCGGAATCTGAGATGCAAGCGTTCCTCGGCGCAGTAGCCAATGGCCTGCTTTATATCGAAAAGGAACGAAAGAGCAGATACCAGCGCATCGACGAGGCCGAAAAAGCAGCTTTTGCCAAGGGCGAAGCGGAAGGTCAAGAAGATAAGCTGCTCGCCACGGTAAAAACGTTGGAGGATGAGCGGGAACAGAACCAATATCACGGGTCCGGTGGTTTTCGAGATGGGGATGAAATTCTCCATGAATTAAACGAATGGTTGATGTGTGTATGACTATGATGGGAAGTATTCCGATTCCAAATACCAGATTTTATCTGACAAGCATCGACGGTAAGAAATGGTTTATAACAGAATATTACAGGACTGCGCCGTTTAACCCAGATAAGGAAACATATGACTTGTACAAGGCGTTCGCGGAAGCTTTTCAAGAAAACGAACGAGAAGAGCGAGAGTTTTCTGAAAAACTCAAAAAAGCAGTGAAAAAAGCCTACGGAAACGGCTTAAACGCGGGACGACACAGCCATCTGCAGGCTCCGTCAAGCCTAAGCGAAGGCAGACCGGGACGTGAACAATACGATGGTTTCTATGCTTGGTATGCAGCGCACGGAAGATAAGAGAACAAATTGAAAGGAGGAAACAGCTATGCCACTTTATTCACGAGAAGATGCAGAAAAAGCCTGCATTGAAGCTATTGAACATGCTCGCGCAGTTAATAATAATACTACTGACAAACAGTACAAAATCGAAGAATGGCACAGGAAAGCGGCAGAACGAATATGAGCATAGCAAAAATCGAAACTGCATCAGGCGTAACGCTGGTTCTCAATGGCAACACGGTCTTTGCCTCTGACGATACATCCTACTGGCTGCAAGGGGCGAAAGTCATTGGTGATGATGGACATGTCTATGGGCATGCCGAGACTATCCGAGACGCCCTGTGTCTCGTCTTGGCAAAATACGGCGGGCTAAAGGGAAACAGCACAAAACAAACAAAACCAGTAAAGGCGGTGAGGACATGGTAGTGTACACGAAATCAGGCGTGACGGTGAATTGCTGCGGCAATCTCCTGATTGCATCGGACGGCAAGACCTACAACCTCTGCGGCAGGATGCTGACATGCAGCGGCAAAATCATCAGCTACAACTGCCAATCGAAAGACGAAGCGCTGGGTACGGTCGTGGGGCTGTACGGCGGTAGAAGGTTTTAGGGAGGTACAACAATGCAAACGGTCATGACAAACAGCGGCGTAGAACTGCGCGTGGAAAACAGCATCATTTACACAACCGATTCGAAGGCATTCTGGCGCAGCGGGAACATGCTGGTCGGAAACGGTACGGTCATCAGCTACCAGTGTCGCTCGATGGATGAGGCGGTCGATATGGTCACCGCCTTATACAACGGAAAGAAAGCAGAAGCAACGCAGGCATAAACTGCTGTAAATGTATGTGCCGTTCACCTATTCGGGTGGACGGCTTTTTGTTTTGTGAATACAGCGATTCAGTGGCGAAGCGAGCCGATTTTACCAGCAGTTTGATATTCTGCGGCATGATTTCCAGCAGTTCGATATTCTACGGGCAGTTGCACAGCCGTGCGAATTGCATACAATGGGAATTAGAGGATAAAAAGAGCGATGCAAGGATATATTTGCAGAAAGACGGCTGCTTTTGTAAAACGGCACGAAATTAAACGAAACGCGAAGAGAATACAAGAAAAGACGAATGAAATCCGGCTGAGGCGAATAAAACTTGCGCCGAGTAGTTTGAAGTCCGGACAATGGGACAGCATAAGTGGTAGAATGAAACTAGGAATACCTAAAATCAGATTTAACCGAAAAAGCAAAAAAACATGAATGAATGATTAGTTGCTAAAAAAGTAACTGCTCGCTTATATACCCGACCAAAAGAAATGACACAAATCTGTTTAGGAAGGATAGACACAAAATGGCACGAAGGAAAGCAAACGACTTGGAAAATCAGATGTCGCTAATGGACATGATGGCATCGGAAAGCCCCGAATACACCGAGGAAGGCCCGGAAGAACTCTTGGACCCCGGCGAGGATACGGGGGACAGTGATGGGCAGACGGATAAGCCCTTCAAACTCGTGGCGAACAATACCACGAAGGCAAAGGCGAGCATCTCCACGCAGGCGCTGAGTGTTGTGAAGGCGATATATGCTGATACGGTCGAAACGAATTGGGAGGAGCTGTTTGACGGATTCGACAGACTCTATGCTATCACTTTTTCGTCCGGTATCGAGTTCGTGAATAAGGTCATCAACAAGTTCTCGTATGCGGAAGTCGTGTTCGGATGCGAGAAAATCATCGCCAACGACATCGCTGCCATTATGTCGGTGCAAATCGACAGCGTGCAGCGGCTCGCTAAGTCTAAGTCTGCAGGAAACCTTGCGAACCGCCTCGATGACGGGTCTTTGCAGTTGTATGTGTCGCGGGACACGAAATCGCACGAAAAAATCTTCATCTTGGAGAGCGCTGACCATAAGCGGGTCCGAGTCATCACCGGCAGTGCGAATATGTCGGCATCGGCATTTTGCGGCATCCAGCGAGAGAATATCGTCTGCTTCGATGATGAGGCGGCATTTGCGCACTACAAGGTTCTGTTCGAGACCTTCAAGGAGACCTGCTCCGACAATGTCTCCTATAAGGCAGTCGTGAGCACTATGAATCAGGAAGACTACCTCAAAGAAAACATCAAAGAAGTGCCCGTCTTCCAATCCATCGAAAAGCAGAAGCTTGTCTTTCTGGAACAGGCGCAACCTGAGGACGAGGTAGAATACGAGATAGTCGCCGATGTCAAGAAGATGCAGGAGCTCGTCAAGCCGATTATGCCTAAGATGGCGGTACAGGCGAATCGTATTGTGGTGGCAGCGGAACCGATGCGTGTTTTTACGAAACGATATACCGAGGTTCGGCGTGTAGCAGCTGAGGCTGTTAAGCAGCTTCCGAAACTTCATATCGACTACGATGCCGGGACCATGACCTTCAACGACGAAAACATCGACCTCAACCCGAATCTCAGCGAGGTAGCAAAGAACATCAAGAGCATCCAGAAGTTCTTCTCAGGCATGGACTACTTTTACGGCGATGTAGAGCAGGCCAAGAAGGACTACTTCAAGTATATGACATGGTATCTGGCTACCCCGTTCATGGCGTATCTGCGGTATTTTGCCTCGAGGAACAATTACGACACCAAACTGTTCCCGATGTATGGCGTTATATACGGCGACTCAAACGGCGGCAAGACGACCTTTATCAAGTTCCTTGTCAAACTCATGTGCGGCGAGACCGTCAAGATGAACACTACTGAGGATTTTACAGCCACAAGAATCGACGGCCTCAAACGAGTATGTGAGGGACTGCCTCTGAACATCGATGACCTCGCCAAGACCCAGTTCCAGAACCATTCAGAACGGGTAATCAAGAACGATGAATGGGGAATCTCTGATAGGCTCGTGAACTATCCTGCTGTATCTATCACATCGAATAAAATCACCTCGCTGACGAAAGACCTCTCGAAACGCGCTATCATCTGTCGAATCGGTGCTAAAATCGACAATGAGCGCGGTGCCAAGAACTCGAAGCGTGTGAATGAGAGTATGTCGGAGCTGACAACCGCGTTCTATGGCGAATATGTCCGCCGGATGCTTGTTTGCATCGATGAGATGACGACAGAAATGCGTGAGAATGCGAAAGGCAAGGAATACTTCCCGGATATCTTCCACGCTTCGTCCAGTGTCATTGCAGATATCTTCGAGGCTTGCGGAATCGATTTGCCGGACTATGTGCGCATCCTGTATTACAACGACTACATGGGTGATGAGAGCATTGGCCGTGCTGCGATTGAGAAAATCGAACTGGCATGGCAGGCAGACCCGAGCAAGTTCCGGGTTGATAAGAAGCAGAACCGGCTCATTTACTCCTATCCGCCGGATGGACCGTGGTACGCACTGAAATACATTGCGGACGAGCTGCCAAACTCCCTTGAAGCAGAGATTTCGGGCGGCAATCAGCTTATCATGAACTACGAACAGGCACAGGAGTTGTTCGGTATCAAATTTCGGCGCTGGCTGGGTATCTTTAATCTTTAATGCGATAGGCAGGTTCTTTCCGGAGCCTGCCTTTTTATTTCGCAAAAATTGTTGCCCATTCGTGCGAATTGCGTACCATGAAGTATACAGGCAAGCGGTATTGCCGCTGAGAACGACTGTCGAGCAGAGAAAGGATAGACTATGAACGAGCAAAATTTCGTTGAAGATACTCAGGATTCTACCGAGGACATTCAGTATCAGGCGTATGTGGCACTGGTCGAGGATTTCAAGGAATTCATCGATACGACAGTAAAGGCCGGCAAGGATTCCTATAAGCATGTAGACTTGTTCAACGGCAAGCCTTTAGAGGAGTCCGTGACGCATACTGTGCCGCTGGAAGATGACAAGGCACAGCTTCTGGCTGCGGCGTGCATGGACTTGGCAAACTCGACTCTGTGGCTGTACTACCACCAGAATAAGTTCAAGGATACGGAGTTTGCCGAGGTCGTCAACAACAACTATCCGAAATATCAGGTCCGAGTACAGCAGGAGATGAACCAAGAGGGAGGACAGTTTTATCTGCGCAGCTGGTATTCGCTGGCTCAGAAGATTTCCAGAGAGTGCCAGCTGAAAGCGTTCGAGGGCTACAAGCCCAAGGAGCAGATGACCTATGTAAACATCTATCTGCTCGTCTATGCTGCCATGAAGTCCCTGAAAAACGGGTCTTTGAGCCGTATCATGGCAAATATCGAACATGACTCCGATAAAATCGGGAATCTTGCGTTCTACTTCTTTACTTATATCCTCGAAGTGTTGGAGAGGCCTCTCGGATAAAAGAATGACCCTGCACATGCCGCTTTGGTGTGTGCAGGGCTTTTTTGTTTGTGGGGGATAGGCTCGGAACGATATGCCGGAACAATATCAAAGCTAAATCGACATTGTTCCGATGCATTGTTCCGACAGGCTGGTTTTGTTCAAGGTGTCTGCCGCACAATCTAAATAATCTTTTTTAAAAGGTGACATCAAATAAGCTCCGGGGGCTGTATTGCTCCCGGAGTTTGCTATTATTGGGGTTGCATCGGCTTGTTGCAATCCATACACAAGATGCGCACAAAGCGTAGCCCTTGCTATTTTCGTTCTGAACATAGTTTGCCTTTGTTAGGCAGTGTCAAGGACACAAATTTTTGAAAAAGCGGTGCAGAATATTTCTCTCAATAGGCTCATCCACAGAAAAACATAGGGTTTAACCGAAAACTCGCTGGAAAAAGTGCGGATTTCAGTAAAAACTCGTTGGGAAAATGTGCAAGGACACAAAACTGGTAGGAGTTGCAACTCGTACACAATACTGAGAGTTTTCTTCGCCACGCTCAAAAAAATGGGTACGCCCGCACTATATCGGCATACCGATATACGACAACTAAATGATGCAGCGCAGCCAGCGCCATTTTCGTTCTGAGCACAGTTTCCTCTTGCCAGGCTGTGCGAATAGCATACACTTATAATTGTACGATAGATAGCAGCATAATAAACGACTTCCGTACAATTCACATTCTGACGAAGAAGAGCAGATTCACCCCAGTGGTGCGTCTGCTCTTTTTTTGTTGCCAACGAACGAAAGAGGTGTAAAATCATGGCAAAACCATGGACAGCAGAAGAATTAACGATTTTAAATCAGCGGTATCCGAAGGAGGGCGCAAGTGATTCGCTCGTAAAGACTTTAGGTCGCACAAAGCAAGCGATTCGTTTCAAGGCCCAGCAAGTTGGGCTTCGCAATGTGAAACGAAAGAGATTCACTGACGAGGACATCGAGATTCTGAGAGAGCGGTATCCGAACGAGGGTGCCAGCAAAGACCTCCAGAAACTGCTCTGCAGAAGCGCCGCGACCATTAACAGAAAGGCTCGTCTGCTCGGCATAAAAGGCACTCGGCATTATTGGACCGAGGAGGAGTTGAAGATTCTGGCTGAACGATACCCGAAAGAGGGAGCAAGCCAGGAACTGGTGCAACTGTTTCAGCGCAGTGCCTATCTTATCGGTATCAAGGCTAACGTATTGGGGCTCCGATGCGAAAATAAACACCGGTGGACCGAGGAAGAGGAGGATATTCTCATTGAGAGATATCCTTGGGAAGGTGCAAGCGAGGCTCTTTTGAAAGACCTCAACCGCAGCCGCGCTTCTGTCTTGAACCATACGAGCATCATGGGCCTTGTGTGCCAGAAACGCTCGACCTGGACGGCTGATGAGGAAAAGGTGCTCCGGGAACGCTTTCCCGTGGAAGGTGCGAGCGAATCCCTGCAGAAAACCCTGAACCGAACAGGCACTGCTATTTACTGCAAGGCGATGCGCTTAGGATGCCAGAAACCTGCCCAAAAGAATCGCAAATGACCTCTTGCACATCCGTGCGGCTCGAGGTATACTAACCCTGTAATCAAAAAGAATTATCTTTTGCGAGGACTCCGCTAATGGCGCAGTTCTCGTTTTCTTTTTGCCCGAATTTTCGCAGGGCCCACAGAGCACCGGCACTACTTGCCGCCTGCCGCCAGCAAGCAGGGTACTCACCGGAACCCCAGCAGAAAGGCCCCCGGTGCGGATGCCAGTGCGGGATAATGCATGTTCAGAACGGAAAACAAAAATGCTGCCGCCCAGCTAACGGGTAGCAGCATTATTTTTTGTCTGGGATAGTCAGAGGCTATAGGTTAAGTATTAGACGCGAACGCCCATCTCGTCAGCCTTGTCATCCTCGACAACCAGATAGTAGTATACGTCACCGAACTCTAAGCCCAACTCATCGGCATACTTTTTCAGAGTGTCAGAGAACACTTTCAGGTTAAAGCTATTACCGGGATGCTCTTTCTGCCATGCTTCGATTTTCCGCTTCGAGGCGGCAACACAGGGTCTATCTTCCTTGTCGTCATCGTCAAAGGTGAATCCGTCTACCAGACGGCGGGGGGTATCGTCCGAAGCCTCATTCTGGATGACATAGGCGACGATAGCGGCTTTGCTTTTATAGTCCGAGTTCTCCGCAAAGAAGTCCTCGATGTCGCCATGCCGTACAACAACATTCTCGTAGAAATCCTTGATTTCGATGTCGGCGTACTCGTTCGTCATGACCTTCTTATGGTTTTTAAGGAACTTGATGAAAGTCTCGTCGCTCAGGTTGTCAGCATAGAATCCGAGTGCATCCACACGAACTTTCACAAGACTGGTCAGGAACTTCTCCATTTTCGCAAAGACAGGCTTTGCTGTAAATGCCTTCTTCAGGTTTATAGTATAGTAAAAAACAGGGAAGTCTTGAATATCTACACCGCTTTCCCTGAAATTCTCTCCTACTTTGTCGATAGCCTTGCGCAAGAAGGGTGCATACTTGTACAGTGCATCGACATCGGTGATGTAGTCGGTAATGTACAGCTCATTGTTTTTGCTGTAATGACCCAAGAGCCCGACGGCCACAGAAAGGCGGATGCCACGCTGAAAATTTGTAAAATCGAAAGTAACGGGGTAAATGACATTCGCAACAGTACCGTCCTCAGAATACTCGACGGGAGCCGAGCAGCGATGAATACCGAAAAGGTCATAGCCGTCCTTGTGGATGCTCATGTACTGATTCTCGAGGATGACGAGATTATACAGCGGCAACGCCATCGGAATCTGCGCTTTCAGGAATTCAAGGAAATAATTGACATTCTCGTGAATCCATGTGTAGTCGTCCACGGTTTCGATGCGTTTCTTAGACTCCACGACATCCTCACCCGGAAGCGGCTCATAACCGCATGCCTGACGAAGCTCGTTTTCCGTCACGGCATCCGTTGCCTTGGCGATTTTCTTCAAGGTAACCTCGGTAGGCTGAGACTGTGTTTTGCCGTTCGCAAGACGGTTCACATATACGCGGCCGAGATGCGATGTCTGGGAAAACTGCTCCTGTGTCCGCGTACCGATGGCTTTCTTGACGAGCGCCGCCAGCTTATCGGGGTCATATCCCGCATTCTCCTTATCATTATACTCAGAACTGTCATCCTTGTTCAGCCAGCCGTCAAGAATCGAATAGCCGATATCATGCAAGGAAGCATAGATATGTCCGTTTAAGTCTTTGGAGGGGGACGGCATGTGTGCGTTGTCTTCAAGGCACTCTACCTTTTTGCACAGGTGTGCGCACTCGCTGGCAACAAGAATGTACGGCGCATTCAACTCTTTTAGCCTTGGAATGCGGCCGTTGCTGTCGCGGAGCAGTTTTGCCAGATATACAATATCTGAAAGCTGGTCAGGAGCCATCTTCTTGAAAACATCTGTACCGAGTTCGATTTCAGTGATGACAGGTAGAGTAACAGAGGCATCGATGTCTTTAGCGTATTGCAGGATAGCTTCGACAACAAAGTAGTAGCTATCATATGCCTTATAATCGATATGGACAACGGTATCCGTTTTCTTTATAGGGACAATCGTTCCTTTGCCATCTTTAACGCCATAAAAAGCCGAAACGGTCATGAAATCTTCAAGGACCTTCTCATCAACATGCAATGCCTCGGCAATCATCGGCAGCTGCTTGCGAAACAGGACAGGGGCATTCAGCTTGACAGAGAACATATAGCGACTCCTTTCGCATGTATCATTTTGTAGCTTTGTGTATCATTCTGTAACTATTATACGGGAACGCTGGTGGAATTGCAATAGGAAAAACAACAAAAAGATACAAAAAAGTACATAAGGATACAAGGGCGAATGGCACAGGAAGGGGTTCGCCTTGTTTCCGTTCTGAACGAAGCAGTTTGGGATAGGCAACGCGCTGGGAATTCAGCTGCTGCCGCTCGGTAGGTTGCTAACGGGCTGCAGAAAGGAAGGCGGCAAGCCCGGTGACTGAAAATTTTCGTGTTCGTCGCTTGGCAGTTGCACATTTGTGCGAACTGCATACAATCTAAATTATAGACTAAAAAATGTACCCTGATGGCTGTTGTGATAGCTGTCAGGGTCTTTTTGTTGCCTGCCAATCTACTATTCGGAGGGATTACAATGATGCTCAAAGACTTGTCCAGCGAACAGCAGGACCTTGTACGGCTGGCGCTTGACGGGAAAAATGTGTTGTGCGATGCCTGTATCGGAAGCGGTAAGACGTCCACCATCAATGTTTTGTGCAACGAGTTTGATTCCTCTAAGGAGATTCTGTACCTGACCTATAACCGGCTTTTGAAACTCGATGCACAGGAAAAGATTCTGAACGATAATGTCACGGTCCAGAACTATCATGGATTTGCCTCGAAAATCTTGTACCGGCGCGGCATCAAGAATGTCGGACAGGGCGAGCAGATTGGGATGGTCTTGAGGAAGCGCGTTCCTGTCGGGCACTTTGACGTGCTTATCATCGACGAGTATCAGGACATCAACGAGGAAATCTCGAAGATGCTCGAATACATCAAGGAATCGAACCCCGGTCTTCAAATCATCGCGGTCGGGGACATGAAGCAGAAAATCTATGACCAGACCTCGCTGGATATCTGGTCGTTCATCCATAAGTTCTTAGGCAAGCACACGCAGGTCAATTTCACGCAATGTTTCCGCCTGTCTCATGACCTTGCACAGCGGCTCGGAAACATCTGGGGCAAGGATATCAACGGTGTGAACAAGAACTGTAAGGTATCGACTATGTCCCGCGAGCAGGTGGTAGACTATCTGGATACCAAGAACCCGAAGGATGTCCTGTGTCTCGGAGCCAGAACGGGGTCTATGGTAAAGGTTCTGAATGAACTGGAAGCAAGACCCGGCAACCTCTATGACAAGAACCATGTATATGCCAGCATCAAGGAACCGGACGGCGAAAAGCATGTAGCACCCGGCGCAGACGTTGGTATCTTTACGACCTTTGACGGCAGTAAAGGCATGGAGCGCCCCATCTGTGTTGTCTTTGATTTCACGGAATCCTACTGGTGCTCTCGTGTATTTCAGCCTATGGCGCGGTATGAGATTCTGAGAAACCTTTTCTGCGTTGCGGCGAGTCGCGGTAAGGATGAGGTCATCTTTGTAGAGCCTCCGAAAAAAGAGGACAGATTTGGGCTGGTCAGCGATAAAACCCTCATGACTCCCGTCAAGATGAATCAGGAGTTCAATACAAAGTTCGATATCTCTGAAATGTTCGATTTCAAGTTCGATGAGGATGTAGAGCACTGCTACCAGCTTATCAATACAACGCCGGTGTTCCATAAAGATGTACATGAAATCGAAATCAAGCATTCGGATGCGATGATTGATTTGGCTCCCTGCATCGGCATCTACCAGCAGGCGAACTTCTTCGACTACTACGATATCGACAGTGCGATTGCCTTCTACATGTACCTGCATAACGACAAGAAGGTGGCGCTGCCTTCCAGCTGGAAATCCGTGGAGGAGAAGGTCCTGTTCCTGACGATGCTGATGACGAGTCAGGACCGGTATGTGAAGCAGGTTGAGTTGCCCTTTATTACGAGAGCGCAGGAAACCGACCTGAACAAGCGCTTGTCTATGGTGTTCACTCCCGACGAGTCCGTACAGGAACGTTGTGAGTTGACTGCCGTGGTAGATACCAAGGCGAAGAAGAAACTTGTTATCAGCGGCATGGCGGATGTCGTGAAGGACAACAAGGTCTATCTGCTGAAATTCGTATCTTCGCTCGCGCACAAGCATTTCCTGCAATGTGCATGTTATATGCTGGCTACCGGGTTAAAGCAGGGTGTTGTCTGGAATATCCGCGATAACATGATGTATGAAATCGAGATTCCGGACCCTGACAAGTTCCTGGACGCGGTAATCACCTGTATCACGAAGCAGGTCTTTGCCAAGGCAGAAAGCTATACGATTTCCAAGGACTATACGCAGGACCTCGATACCATCATCGAGCAAATCATGACCGATGATTCTCTGCCGGAATTCGATGTCGGCGGCAATGTCAAGGAAGAAAAGAAGACGGCTGATGAAGGTATCTCTATCATCCGCCGTGGTGAGCAGTACATCATTGTGGATGCTTCGAACCGTCAAATCGTCGATAACAGCGCTATGAACGGCTACGATTCGATTCTCGCTGCCTGTGAGGATTATGTCCGGAAAAACAAGCAGCTGGCAGAGGAATCCATGTCCAAGAAGGAACTGCTCAGCGTTATTGAGGATTGGCTCGACAATCACAGGGATTTCGAAGCAGCTATGTCCAAGACCGAGGTGGATATCAAGCACCATATCGGAGAATATGCGAACTACGCTTCTCTTTCCACCTATGTTGTTCGTAAGATGCTCAAAGACCGTGGTCTCATCATCAATTTCAGCGAACGCCAGCTGCTGAAGGTCTGGAAGGAGCGGAAGAAGAAGGATACGAATACCGTGGAGAATACGCGGTACGAGACCCTTGCCTCTACGCTCGAATCCCTCGTTAAGGCAGGGGTCGATGTTCAGCTTGAAATGCCGGAAGAGGAGAAGGTTGCAAAGCCCGAACCGGACCCGGAAGAAGAAAAGCCTCAATTCGATAAGCGTATCCCCTATACCGTTATTCGTTCGTCCCGGCTCTCTAAGCCCAACGATGTGCGGTATATTGTCGTCAATCTGAACGACAAGGACCAGGTGCTGGACGATGCAAGCGGATACGGATACAAGTCGATTTCTGCCGCACAGAAGGGCTACGGATATAAATGCCGGAATCTCACCAAGTACGGTGAAATCAAGCACTCGTCAAAGCCCAAAACCAATATCCCGGTCTCGCAGAGCCGTCAGCTCTCGTTCGGGGATTTTTGAGAAGGAGGGACTATATGACCTACAGCGAAGCATTTCCTTTATGGGTAGCGGAGGTGTACCGGAACCATGGCTATGAGCCCGATAAGTGGTACGGGTCAGAGGTTGCAGAAACGCTGTACAATGAAGCCATGGCGACCTACAACGGTCCTCCCGCCACGATGCGGGACTATATAGAAGCTATCCCGTCTGCGGATGAATTCGCGTATTTGGACTATGCGATTGAACGGCTGCGCCGCGACAACATCAACCTGAATGCACTTTCCGATAAAGAACGCTGGGCTTTGATGGATAAAATCGTCGCAGAGTATCCGCAGTACAAGAACGCTCGCACATCCCGTGCCAAGCAGGTACAGCAGACCTCGATGCAGGCGGCGCTCGATGCCGAGCGTGATGTTCTCTTGCAGGCTGCATGGCGCAATGCGAGCCGGTACAGTGAGGCAGAGGATGCCACAAAGGATTTTGTAATCGAGTAAAGGGGGCAGTAAAAGAATGGTCAAAATTTACGGCTACAGTGACGATACCGTTTGTCTGGATAATTCCAAATACTTCGAGGATGAAATCGGGTGCTTTGATGTCGCCGGTGTCAGGCTCTATTTGGATGACGGAACAGTGCTTTTTGTCTGCTTCTCCTCCGGCGTCTGGCGTATTTTCATCGAGCAGGAAGGTTCCGCGCCGCACCGGCACAAGGTCTGTCAGAAAACGAGTGAGGACGACTACAGCGATGAGTTTTACACCGAAGCTGATGTTGTTCGGCATGAAATTGCATCGGCGAGAAACTGAAGGAAGGTGAGACCCATGAATTTCTCAAAAATTCGTATGATGTTCTTCGATTTCGACGATACCCTGCTCGTCCATTATCGTGAACAGAAACTCGACGCGACTGCTGATGCACACAGGGCACGGCTACTGCGGTATGAGGCTGAGAACCGGGGCGGGTACAGGGTATTCGACGAAATTGGGGAAGCCAATACGCTTGTCCAGCATTTCCTCGAAAGCTGCGACGGTATCCCGAAATACTGCATTACTCGCGTGCAGGACAGTATGACCCTGCCGTATAAAAAGCAGTGGCTTGAAATGCACTATCCGGGACAGTTCCTCGATGTCATCGGGACTGCCACCCCCGAACGGAAGACCTCCGTCATGAAACTTCTGACCCAAGCTGCCGGTCTGAATGCTGCACAGGCTCTGTATGTAGACGACTACTACGAAGCCCTCAATGAGGCGGCAAAGGAAGGGTTTACGGTCATGACGGTACAGGAACTCATGCTGCGGCAATATACTGCGGAGCAATGATAAAGCGCTAAGCCACGAACAAACTAAGGAGGACTACCATGAAAAAAATTCTGAAATTTCTTGCCGCTGCGGCATTTGCTATCGTTGTTTACCAGCTTGTATCGCTGCACCGCAAACGCCGTAAGATGGTAGAGATTGGTCAGCAGATTTTCCGGTGATACCTGATGGCGAAAACTCAGCTGACCCGCGATATTGAGGCCGCGCTTCATGCGTGGCATCCTTCCAGCTACGGCGGGTATCGGGTGGATTCGTTTCGTCAAGGGTTCGATGCCTTAGAAGTGCCGGTAGAATGCGGGTCTGTCAAATCCGGATTGGTCGATTTCGTCAGGGTTCAGGAATGCTTTACCTCCGAAACCAAATATGGGACCTGCAAACTGGCCTCGCTTATCGAAACGGATACGGGTGCTTCGCTTACCGCGATTCAGCAAAAAGCAAAAGAGGCAACCTGCGTTAAGGATATTTCGTCGATAGATTTTTGCAGGGAGCACTGTTCCGAGCGATGGTGCCACTTCCACAAGACGAATCATCTGTATACGCTCGATGCCGTCATCACTTGTGTGGAAATCAAGATTTCCGTGAGCGATTTTCACTCGGCACACGGGCACAATTTCGTTGGGCATTGCAACTACTATGCGATGCCCACTGAGTTGTACAAGAAGGTAAAAGGCGAGATACCAGAGGATATCGGTGTCCTGCTCTATTATGACGGCATGAGTACCTGCGGAATCCGAAAGGCGAAGGAATGTAAGTCGCACATTCTCTCGGAAAAAACACAAAAATGGCTGATTATGTCCGTTGCTAAAAGGCTGCCCCGGTTCGACAAGAACTGAGGGCAGCTTTTTTATATATTTTTTTGTTTAAGAAAGGACAAACTCAAATGCGGCGAACCAAAGCACTGATACTCGTTGCAACATTGGCTGTGCTGACCAGTGTTGCAGCCTGTTCATGGCAAGCGGAACCTCTGCCTGCCGAATCAGCACAATCCGAATCCTCTCTCAGCACCTCTGAATCTGCGACGCAAGAAACAGCAGAAGAAGAACAGCAAATCTCGGACCTATCCGGAGTACCGGAACTGAGCCCGGAACCCGCTGCGTCTTTTGAACCGTCTCCTACGCCGCAACCAGAACCGTCCCCGAGTCCGACATCTGAGCCTACACCGAGCCCGACTCCCTCGCCGACTCCAGAACCTGCGGCAGCAACCTCTGTCTGGGGTGATGTTGTACCTGCAGCCTGGGGTCAAGCCTACGGCACGATTACCTGTGACGCGATTGGCCTAAACGCTTCTCTTATCTGGGGCGATGACCAGAGTCTTTTGAATCAACGCGGCGGGGTATATCAGTATCCCGGTTCTTACCAAGTCGGTGTGACCGGAGGGCATTTGCTCTGCTCTCATAACGACAGCGTGTTTTCTCTGCTGCAATATGTCAGCATAGGGGATAACTTTGTAGTGGACACCGATTACGGCGAGTATGTGTATTCCGTCACCCTAGCAAAACCCGGCTATGTGTCCTCGGACGCGAGCACCGTGATTGCGGATGACGGCACTGTCCTCGTTAATTTCACGGACGGAATCGATAAACTTATCATGTATACCTGCTATCCGTTTGACTGCTATAGCCCGACGAATCAGCGATATGTGGTTCAGGCTGTTTTACAAGCATAATTGGGAGATGTAGTTTTAGGATGCAAAAAAGAAAACTCCAGAAATTCCTGCATTACACAGTAACTGTCTTTATTCCGCTCATCATTGCTATGATGGGCGTTTTGTTTTGGGTGAAAGTAATGAACGACATCGAATGGCTCCTTCTTTCCCCGAAGCATGTCGCGTTCGGCTGCGTTGCGAGCCTTGGTTTGGTCCTCTGCTGTATTTATGCCGACAGGATGCTGCGCCATGAGGTTTCGGATACGGTTTAAGTATTGCGGATTCTTGCGATACCGGTAAAATAGAATTGTACGATAGATACCAGATATCTTACAATTCACAATTTCGTTTTTAGCGGACTTATCCCTTTCGGGGGATGGGCCCGCTTTTTTTATTTTGAAAGGAGAACAAAACCCATGCAAACCAAACACGAATTTCTTCGGAGAACTGCAGCGGTAATTGCCGCGTTCTTCACACTGACATTCACAGGCTGCGGTCAGACACCGGAATCTCCGGGAAGCCTTCCTGTATCCGGGGTCGTCTCAGAAACTACCGCACAAAGCGGTCAGGAGACGGCTGGCGTATCGGAAGGCGACAGCTTTACCATCCACTTTATCGATGTCGGGCAGGCAGATTCCGCCCTCGTCACCTGCGATGGGCACTCGATGCTCATTGACGGCGGCAATGCCGATGACTCGAACCTTGTATACTCAGTATTACAGCGCGAGACAAAGGGACACTTAGACTATGTCATAGGAACACACGCTCACGAAGACCACATCGGAGGTCTTTCGGGTGCCTTCGAGGCTGACACAGCCGATGTCACATTCTGTCCTGTGACAGAGTATGACAGCAAAGCATTCCGGAACTTTAAGGCTCGTGCGGACGAGAGAGGCGGTGGTATTACGGTCCCGGCAGTGGGGGATACATTCACCCTAGGGGAAGCCACCGTCACCATTGTGGCTGTCAATTCCGTGCCTGAGGACACGAATAATACTTCCATCGTAATTCGCATTGTCTACGGCGATACATCCTTCCTGTTCACAGGCGACGCCGAACAGGAAACGGAAGAGAAGATACTCGAATCCGACCAAGACATCGAATCCACCGTCTTAAAGGTCGGGCATCACGGGTCCAGCACCTCCACCTCTCAGGCGTTCTTGGATGCCGTGAACCCCACTTATGCCGTCATATCCTGTGGCAAGGACAATAGCTACGGCCATCCGCACAGCGAAACCCTCACAAAGCTGGCCAGCGCGGGAGCAGAGGTGTTCAGAACGGACGAACTCGGTGATATTTACTGCACTTCTGACGGTTCGGAAGTCACCTTCTCGTATGGGGAGTACCATAAGGACATCGAAACCTCTAGCGCCGAGGTGGAAGAATCGCAGCAACCTGACACGGTAGCTGAGACCTATATCCTGAACACGAATTCTCTCAAATTTCACCGCCCCGATTGCTCTTCTGCATCTCAGATAAGCGATGCAAACAGGGAGGAGTATACCGGCACAAGAGCGGAACTTATCGAGCAGGGATATACGCCTTGTGGATACTGCAAGCCATAAATATCCAATCAGCATCCAATCCATATAAGCCTATTTGAGTAGTACACGGAATGTCCCGCTCTGAACGACCCGGGTTCAGGAACGCGCCCTGGCCGACTCGGAAACGGCAAACTCCAATAAGGCTCTAAAACAATAGCAAGCATCAGTCGCCGCCTATGCAAGTAGGTGGTGATTTTTTCTTGCCAAAATGTGCGAACTGAATAGAATGGGTATTGTACGATAGATAACATCCCATATCGAAAGGGTTTTATGCCTTTCGTACAATTCACAATTTCGCTTAAAGGGCGGACTTCTCCTTTCTGAGAGGTCCGCCCTTTTTTTGCGTCAAAACAAAAAAGGAGTGTAAACACCAATGTTAAGAGTTTTTACAATCGTCGCCAATGAGGTCATTGGCTTATCCGCAACGGAATGCACACTGATGCAATTCAGCTACAATCCGGAGCAAATTCATGACCCGGAAAGCGTCCTGCGCAGTGCTGTCAAGGACTATCTCAAGACGGAGGAAGGCAAACGACAGCTGGAAATCAACTGTGGCTGCTGGAACTGGGGCGATGTCGATGACATTCCCGGCTCGTTCTTCTTGAACTATGGTCTGGCTAAAATTGCTCCGCCGGATGTGAATGTTGTTGTTGACCGCAACGAGAACTTCATAGACGACTACGAGGATTGCGCGGAAGAATAACAGAAAGGACATGAAAAAATGCGTATTTATGCCGCAAACAGCGTATTCATAGAAGTTACGCGCCGGTGCAATATGTGCTGTGCGCACTGCCTGCGCGGAGATGCCGAAAGCATCGATATTCAGGAGAAGTACATCGATGCTTTTCTCGACAGCTTTGAGAAGGGAGCTTATATCAGCTCTCTTACCTTTACCGGTGGGGAAATCTCTCTGAATATACCGGCAATTCGATACACCTTGAAAGCTGTCAAAGAGCGCGGTATCGCCGTTGGAAGCTTTTACATGGTCACCAACGGAAAAGCCGTCGATAAGATGGCTGACCTTGCTATGGCGAGTCTGGAGTGGTGGAATTATTGCGATGACAAGGATGACTATTCGTGTGGTCTTTGTATCAGCAGCGATGATTTCCACGAAGCAATCCCATATGAAAGTAAAAGTATCCTTAGTGGCTTGAAATATAACCGTAACGATAAGGTAACGGACTTTCATCGGGCTTGTTTACTGAACGAAGGGCGTGCTAAGAATCTCGATTCGAATATCTATAAGAAACGTGAACCTAATGTAGACAAGCTCGAATACGAATTCAGCAAAACCGGCGGCATCGACTTTTACAGCGGCGAGCTGTACTTGAACGCCATCGGTGATGTCGTTTCCGGCTGCGATTGGTCCTACAAGTCGCAGAAGAAATATCGTTTTGGTAATGTAATGAACAAAAACTGGCTGGAAAACATTTCCAACAGCGAGTTGTACATTGCAAGCTAAACCATATCACAAAATCCGCGCCAAGGAAACCCACTGCGTGAGCGGTGGGAGGAATTGGCGCATGAGTTTTCAAGAATGATGAATGTGTACAATCTGTAAATAAGAAAGCTACTTGATTTCTTTTTGCATCAAAAAATATTATAATACCGATATAATCAATCAAAGAAAGGAGGGCTATTATGGCTTTCGGAAACAAGAATAGCACGCCATCGTTTGCGTTGACTCTTCCCATGAAGGTCAGCAAACAGGATGAAATTTTTCTTTCAAAAAAGTTTCGCATCGGATGTACGGTTTACAACCAAATGGTTACGAAAACCACAAAAATGTGGCATCAGCTGCGCAAAACACGTGAATATAAAAACCTTATAAAAGCCATAAAAGTCGCTCCCGCCAACAGAGATGAACGGAAAGCACTTTTGGTGCAGCGTTCCAATCTGATTAAGCAAGCAAGCTTTTCAGAGGGAGCGTTCCATAAGCTGGTCGTGCCTTACCAGAAAGCGTACAACGTAAATTGCGATGTCGCTCAAAAAGTGGCATCCGCTGTCTGGAAAGCGTGGGATGACTTCTTTTATGGAAAGGGAAAAACCGTACACTATAAAAAGTTGAACGATTTTGTAACCCTTTCCGGGAAGAAAAATAACAGCGGTATATTCTTTCGTCCAGCAAATCATACGGTGAGTTCTTTGGAATCCGCTAAGCGAAAGGCGAAAAACTCTATCGAGAAAAGATACTTCGACGCATATAGAAAGCCAGATGCCAAAGAAGGTGAAGAGGTAGTTCTTCCCGATGAGGTGAAAGCGCAAATGGACAAAGAGGTTGCCGATGCCACGGCGAAAATCAAACCGTATATCGGAGAAGGTAATCTGCGTATCATTTACGAGAAACACGAATTCCTTGTCAAAGTGCGCAACCCCGATACTCAAACTGGATGGTATCAACAGGAAGCGCTCAAATGCGGTGTGAAGTATTGCCGGATTGTTCGCTCATGGGTCGGCACCAAATGGAAGTATTACGCTCAACTTGTTTTGGAAGGCTATCCGCCCATCAAATGCGACAGTAACGGGGTCATAAAACACCCTGTTAAGCAGGGCCGCATTGGTATAGATATCGGCACGCAGACCATCGCGTTTTGCGGTAAAGGTGTTTGCGACCTTCGTGTACTTGCACCGTCTGCCATAGCGGAAGCTCGCAATGGTCTTACCAAGGAAATCGCTCGCATTATGCGGCAAATGGACCGTTCGCGCCGTGCGATGAATCCGCAATACTTTAACAAAAACGGAACCATCAAACGGCTAAAACGCAAGAACGGATATAAGCAAATTCGTCATTGGAACTATAGCAAAAACTATTATCGGCTGCTGTACAGGCTGCGGAATTTGAACCGCAAGCTTGCTGCCGTACGCAAGGCGGAGCATTATATTCTCGCCAACGAATTGCTGACATACGGCAACGAATTCGTAGTTGAAGATATGAACTACAAAGCCTTGCAGAAGCGCAGCAAGAAAACGAAAACCAACCCCAAAACTGGTAGAGCGCATTCCAAAAAGCGGTTTGGCAAATCTATAGGACGCTGCGCTCCAGCTTTGTTTATCACCATTTTGGGGCAAAAAGCAAGTCGTTGCGGAGGCAGTGTTATCAAGGTCAGTACCTTTGAAACAAAAGCTTCGCAGTTTGACCATACCGACGATAGTTTTACCAAGAAAAAATTGTCCCAGCGTTTTGCTAAACTTTCTGACGGAACCGTTGTCCAAAGAGATTTGTATTCCGCATTCCTTTTATTACATCTTAGGAAGAACCTTCAATCCTATAACAAGAAAACCATTAAAAAAGATTTCCCGCAGTTTAAGATGCTGCACGACAAAACAAAAGAACGCTTGCAAAACAGCCACGAGTGGCTGCCTTGTAGCGTTGGCTTCTAAAGCACCTATAATTTAAGGGGTTTCGACGTAGCCCCATTGATTGCCTTGAAGTGCCGCTTTCAGTAGCACTTGATAGGTGAAACCCTTGTCAAGGGGATATCTACACTTTTTATGCTGGCTCTTCGGGCATTTTGCCCTGCCTTTAAGCTTCGCTTTGGGTAGTAAGTACACTGGTCTATCGAAAGATAGTGTATCTGGCAGCTTTACGCTGTTGGAAAACCCTGTAACTGCATTGCGTCAGCATAGAATCCCACCGCGTGAGCGGTGGGAGTACGTCAATTATACATTGCCACTGTTTTCCTACAGAAACGGTGGCTTTCTTAGAAAAGGAGACCACAAATGACTGAAACAAAAGACATGTTTGAACAAATCAGCGCCATCTTAACCGATAAGAAAGATAAGCCGTTTTCCTATGAGGAGCTTGCAGCAATGCTCAAAACTGACCCTGATGCCCTCAAAACCTTTGATGAGGTCTATAAGACACAGGTTCTTGAAAGCGGAGAGCTGCATGAAAATATGCTCCAGTGGGATACAGCTACAGTCAAAGCAATTCTCGACAAAAAGGTCTACTTCCCACCGGAACTCAATTCGCTCATTGACCGCATCGTCACAGAACTGGTGCTTGAAACGCGTCTGTACATCTACAATGCGGAACGCGGTGGCTATTATGTGACATACTCTGCCAACCGCGACTTTATGACAGAGGTTACAAACGAGGAGTTGAAACGCTACCCCGAAGAACTCCGTCCGCAGCTCACCGGAAAGTTGATGAAGATTGACATTTCTGAGCCGTCGTACAAGGAACTGCTTCAAAACTACGCAGGCTACAAGAATGCAAAGAACGACAGCACAAAAATGTTCTACTACAACATGTTCCGTCAAGGTCTTGACATCCTCGACCTTGATGACTTCACTTATCAGATGCTTGAGATGAACCCCAACTCTATGGGCTTCTGGTTTCCTCCTCTGGTAGAGGGATTGTACGGCAGCGCATTTTTCAAGGTTCCGGACACAAAAATTCTTCGCGTACCTATCACCATGCTGCAGCTTACCCGCCTTGGTTTCGAGACGTTGAATCCCGTTACAAAGGAAATCGTGAACCGTTATTGCCAGAAAGTCTTCCATCTTGATGGATACGAAGACTATTTTATCAAAACGGGCACGTATTCTTCCAAATACGAATTCCGCAACGCTCATATCCATAACCCGAAGGAAATCAATGAGATGGGCGAGTATTTCTTGTTTTTGAATCATCTGACGTGCTCGATGGCATCCCCTCTGAACAATCGCTGCTTCTACGGCGCGAACACCACGAACGAGTGGGTCGTCAGAGAATACATCAAGGACAAAGAAAATAACCCCACCATCTACAACGGTTTGCCGCTGCACACTGAATATCGCGTGTTTGTGGATTTTGATACAAAGGAAATCCTTGGCGCAAGTCCTTATTGGCGCAGCGATGTTATGAAGAACGAATTCAAAAAAGTCAGCAGCCCACAGGAACGCCATGATTATGTTGTCTACAAGATGCATGAAGACATTCTGAACCAGCGTTACCACGAAAGCGTTCAAACTGTTCTGGCTGAGCTGAAGAAGGTTATTCCTCGCATTGAGTTGACAGGGCAGTGGAGCGTCGATGTAATGCGCAACGGCAATGATTACTACATCATTGATATGGCTCTTGCTGAGAATTCCGCTTTGAATGACTGCGTACCGAAAAATCTGCTTCGCGCTTATCCTCAGCAGTGGCTGCCGGGTGAATCGAACAGCTGATACTCCTAGAACGAAACTTTGATTCGGGTTCTTTCAGCAAAAAGCGTAGGAACCAAAATCATACGAAATGATTGTGTTGACACATAAAAACAAGTATAATATATGCAAGGAAGTGATAATAATGGTTCTGTATCATGGCAGCGATGTAATAGTCCGCAACCCTGAGGTCAGAAAAACAAGGTACGCCAAAGATTTTTCATGGGGATTCTATTGCACTAGCAACTACGAACAAGCCGCTCGCTGGTCAAAAAAAGGCAGGTCTCGTGGTATTGTCAACGTGTTTGAATATACAGAATCTCCCATGCTAAATATTAAGAAATTCCCCGAAATGAGTGATGAGTGGCTTGATTTTATTGCTATATGTCGCTCGGGCAAACATCATGACTATGATATTGTGGAAGGACCCATGGCGGATGACACCATTTGGAACTACGTCAACGACTTTCTAAGCGGTGATATTAGCCGTGAAGCTTTTTGGGCGTTGGCAAAATTCAAGCATCCCACGCATCAAATCAGCTTTCACACGGAAGTCGCTTTGAAAAGTCTCTCTTTTAAGGAGGCGATTGAAGTATGACTGAAACTGCAACCTACAGCAAAAACGATGTCTTTTATACCTGCAGCCTGATTGAATATATCGGCCGCGTTACGAGGAATCATCGCAAGGATGTGGTTTCTGCTCTTGGCACAAACGGAGTCAAGGCAATTCTCGACTCAGCGGATGTGTTTCACTGCCAGAGCTTTGAGCAATCTGCCGATGAAATTTGTGAGCTTTTTCCTGTGCCGGAAGGAACGTATGATACGGTGTCTAACTGCCATTACAAGGTTCCATCTTATACAGATATCGGAAAAGTGTACCAGCGCATCATCTTTGACTGTACTAGCACTCCTAGTGTCCAGGATGTAATTGATGTATTTTCCTCGTTCATTAGCGATGACATCTCAGATTTTAATACTGCAACTTACTATTGTAATCCGAGCTATTTGTACCACTCATACAAGGCCGGAAAACTACTGGATTGATTTTCAAAAGCAATAGCAATCGAGACCACTGCCCCGAAAAGGGTAGTGGTCTTATTTTTTGCACAATACTTACCATAAATTACCAGAAAGAAAAACATTGTGTATCTGTGCGAATTGCATATAATACAAAATATAGAACGAAAGGCATCAAAAAACATCGTTGGTCGGGCAAAATCCGACCGAAAGGCTAGGGCGGGCTCAGTTTTGAACCTGCTCTTTCTTTTTATCGGAGGCTTTATGTCAAACAAAGAAGAACGCATGAACCGCAATAAAAGCATCATCGAAGATTACAAAAATGGAAAGCCGATTTTAGAAATCGCGAGGGAATATAATCTTTCAGAAACGATGTGCTACAAGATTCTAAAAGGCACGCAGGAGCCGCCTCGTTATTTTGAAAAAAAGAGGAAGAGACTTACCACTCGAAATGAGCAAATTGTTAAACAGTATAAAGGCGGTATGACGGCCAGAGAATTGGGCAAGATGTACGGCATTTCCATGCAGCGTATTTATGCAATCTTGCATTCGAGCGGAGAGTACGAAAGCCAAAAATACAATCATATTGAAACGGCTCTCGAAAAAGAGAAAAAGATGCGGAACCAAACTTTTCTTGATGCTTACAAGAAAAATCCTCGAAAATCGATTATCGAGTTGAGCAGGGAGGTAAATATCAGCCCTTCACTAGGTTACCTTATCCTTCATCAAAATGGGATTTACCAGTATAACGTAAAAGCCAGAGCTAAGGAGAATAGCGAAAATGCCGATTAACAAGATTACCCACGTGTGTCTAACTCATGACAAAGTCAGAGCACGAAATGAAAAGATGCTGGAGGATGCCAAGAACGGTATGTCCCAGGAACAGCTGGCCGAAAAGTATCAAATTTGTGTTTCTACTGTCCGATATAGTCTGAAGGACTTTTACAAAGAACAGGCCCGGCAGAGGAAAGCAAAGAAGAAAGCCTGGCAAACCCAGATGATTCATGAATATGAGATGGGCGCAAAATCTCCGGAGCTCCAGGAAAAATACGGCATCAGTGGAACGCTCTTTTATCGGATTCTTCATACGCACGGAAAGAATGGCCGACAAATCCACAGCCAAAACCGTATCGAGACTGACAAGAAAAGAAACGCCGAGATGGTCAGGAAATACAAAAACGGCGTTTCTGTCAAAGAGCTTGCGGAAGAATACGGGCTCAAAAAGGGAAGCGTATATCGCGCCATGAAGCGGTATAGTTCAGGCCCAGGGAAAAGTAAAAGTTGTCAAAGTGAGGAATAATTGCATGGCTGCATCAAAGAAAGATGTTGCGAAGCAGCAGGTCAAAGAAGACCGCGAAAAGGTTCGGGAAATGTATCTTTCTGGCAAAACTGTCAAGGAAATCGCCAAGGAAACGTATTTTTCAAGCTCTTATTGCTATGCCATGGTGAGAGACCTAGCAAAAGAAAAGAATCTTGCAAAGAAAGCAAAAAGAGCACCTCTCAACGAAGCTATGATTCAAGATGCGAAAGCCGGGATGACGGTTGCTGAAATCGCAAAGAAGCATGGCGTGACCTATCAGCAGTGCTACTATACTGTTTCCGAATACGCTCAAGCTACGATTAAGAAGAACAAGAAAAAGCAGTCTGCTGCCACGAAAGTTCGCAATGCGGCTATGTTGGAAGATGCGAAAGCCGGAATGACTGATAAGGAAATCGCCAAAAAATACTTTTTGTCTCGAAGCAGTGTCCGTACCGTCCTTGCAGGGCATTTACATACAAATTCCAAAAAGTTGGATGAAAGGCGCAAGGCGATTCTTGCGGATTATGAGGCAGGAACGTCCTCAAAAGACATCTGTGAGAAATACGGTATTTCAAAATCCACTCTTTACAAGGACATGCGCCAAATTGGAAAAACCTGTCAGGAATACTATCACAAGGCGCTGAAAGACAAGACCAATCAAAGGAATTCCGATATTCGAAGCAAAATCGAAAGAGGGGTCTCGGTCAGCACTATTGCCAAAGAATACGGAATCTCTAAAACGGCGATTTATGAAACGTTTCATCAGGAAAATGTCAGAGCTGGAATTTTACAGAAACGCGGCCGTCCGCGAAAAAACACGGAACGTAATGCACTGATTGCTAAACGCCACAGGGAAGGCGAGAAGGTGCAGGCGCTTGCCACTGAATATAATCTCTCTGTTTCGACGGTAAACACTATTTGCAGTAGAAACAAAAATCAGAATATTGCATCACATTAACAGGCTGCCATTTGGCGGCCTTTTCTTTTTTGGAGGAAAATAACAATGACCGATGACGTACGGAATTTGATTCGATTTGTGGTGGATGGCGACATCCGAAATGCACAGACTCAGTGCCGAATCATGCTTGAAAAGAATGTCCCTGAAAAAGATGCCCGGTTTAAGGAGGCTGAACTCAAAAAGCTGAATCTTTTGAAACCGGAACTCATTCAGCTGCCTGCCAACCTGGAAAGTCTCTTGATTGCGGAGGACGCTACAAATTTCCCGGAAAGCCGGTTCCTGCTCCGCGAGGAGGAAGAAACAGTCATCAACAAGCTCTTGGCCACCAGAAAAGCAGCTTTAGCCATCAAGGAGCTTGGCATCCACTATACTTGCTCTTTGCTTTTGACGGGCCTTCCTGGTGTTGGTAAGACTGAATTGGCCCGCTACATTGCACACAAGGCGAATTTACCGTTTGTTTTCCTGAAATTTTCTGGCCTTGTCAATTCTGCTCTTGGCCGGACACAGCAGAACATCGGCAGAGTGTTCGATTACGCAAAGCGCACGCCTTGTGTTCTTTGTGTTGATGAAATTGATGCCATCGGAATGTGCCGTGGCAGCCGCGATGATGTCGCTGAAACGAGCCGCGTCACCATCGCATTGATGCAGGAACTTGACCGGCTCCCGAATGACGTCATTCTCATTGGCACTACAAACCGCGTCGATAACCTTGACGAAGCCCTCATTCGCCGATTCACTTTCAAACACCGCGTCAAGCCTTTAGGCGACGATGACATGAAAGAACTGTGCAAGAAGTTCCTTGCTTCGGCAGACTATCCCTTCACGGAATCCGAACTCGACGAACTCTGCCATTCGCTGCGTGAACAGCGGACGGCCAGCGCCGTTGTCAATGCCTGTACAGAACGTATCGTTGCACATATCGTATCACAGCTGCCTAAAAATTCGGCAGATGCCGTGTAAAAGTATGATAGCCTGGGAAGAAAGCCCTCGTCAGTTTAAGATGTCAAAGCAGCTTGATGAGGGAAAATTCGGAGAAGACTTGGCTCGCAAATTCCTTAACGACCCGATTATCAAAGTGAATCATGGCATTAGCCATTACGATGACGTGACTCAGGATAAATCATATCAAGACAAAGATACCGATTTCATTGTCTGGAAGAAGAATGGTAAGACCTTTGGCCTGGAAGCGAAAGTGGACAGTCACAATACCGGAAATTTCTACCTGGAAACCTCGGTGGACTACTTCTCCATGGTGCCTGACGCTCTGAACGAACAACGGGTGGCGCGGCGGTATCGGGATGGCATCGACCCTTTATGGCACACCCCGGGCTGGGTATACAGGAGTGGTGCGGACCAGATTCTCTATTATTTCAGAACCACGCAGCTGCTTTACATTTTCTCCCGCGTTGATGTCTGGTTCTATGCTGAAAAGCTGATGCGCGGTGGAATCCATCTCGACCCCGGAATCAGAAAGCCAAAAATGTATTCTGCCGAAAATATCAGTGAACGCAATGGTTCCACTCTCTTCTTTGCCAACGGCTTATGCGTGAATGCTGAGCAGACATACAAGGCTTTAGGGGCGCAAAAAAGAGTCATTAAATACCAGGTTGAGAACCCTGATTCAGACGTTCCAACGTTCAGCTTTTGCCCTTTCAAATTATGAATTTTTCGCTAACAATCGTTAGAAAATCACACTTCAGTCTGACGGAAGAGTATAATTAAAGTATGGAAAGAGAGGACAAAAAATCATGAACCAAATCAACGTTGTCACGATTGGAAAACTCATTGAAGCGCATCGAGACGGTGACGAGCAGAAGTTCAAAACCTACGTCGATTTTATTGTAAAAGCCTACGAAGAGCAGGAGAACGACCGTGCCGCACGAATCATTCGAAGCAGCTATACGGGTGACTACGGTGAGCAGGGGAAAGTTGTTCTGGATGAAGCAGTCAAACAGACTGTGCATTATGAGACAGGTTGGTACGAACCCGAAATCTTAGGCTCTGGTGGTTCCTATCGCGGAGTTACAAAAACAAGCTCAGAGGAAGAAGCTCTGCAACAGCTACAAAAGCACACGGTGAACTATGCACAACGTATCACTGTATATAAGAAAGACGGCAAAACCGTAAAACGAGAAGTCGCTGAGTACGACCAGTGGGAAAAGAAGTGGATGAGTTAATCATGAAGCACAAATTCTCGGAAACCGGCGCTCGGATGCTTAAATATCAAGATACGACCAAACTCGAAACCAGAAGCGGCACGGTCATTGCCAGCGGGTATAACCGAATCGTGATTGGCGACTACGGCGCATTCGTTGAGTTTTCGCGTGCCCAAGCAAATGCACGTCATTTGAAAATCAAAGAGGGGCAGAGCTATCGTATCGAAGACCCGCGCTATGCCGAACATGTGAAATATCTTTGGCTCACAGCGGACGATAACTCTGACGTGAAAGTATACGACCAAAAACGCTTGGTTGAGTACGCTGACTACAAGCCGGGGATGCTGTATGTCAGCGTGTACGAGGTGTTTCCAGCGGAAACTGATGCCGGATTATCATGACGAGCACTGTGCTTTCGACAGCAAGCCAATCAAGCATACACAGTGGGTGCGTTTTCTTGGGAAGGACTAACCATAGGGGCAGGAAGATTCCATTGCCGACCTGTACGCGAAAAGTGGCGCTGTGGTTTCCATGGTAGGTTCGGCTAAAGATTTGCTGACTTTCCTGCAATCTGCCGGAACCACAAGGCATTTTTGATGCGTTAGCCCCAACCACTATATATAGTGGTATCTTAATGTTTGTTTACAATTTAGACACTATATATTGTGTCTTTTCATTGACCGGATACCACATATATGGTATAATACAATTGTTCTCAGGAAGAGGAACGGCTCCTGAGACATCAAGGTTTTCCTTTCCCCAATCTTGGTCGCATGGCTTCATTTGAGCTGACACAGGTGAAGCGTGAAAATCATCCGTTTCATAGTAATATCCTTCCTTTCATACCTCTTTATTTCCCATTTGGCGCGGGTAACTCCGCGCCAGCCGTCCAAGCAAACAGCCTCCACGCGGCGGACGGTGGGCAACAGATGCTTCCGTGTTCCGGGCATCTGGCTAATGTTTGTATTTGCTGGTTTAGCTCAGCTGGTAGAGCAACTGATTTGTAATCAGTCGGCCATCGGTTCAAGTCAAGTCCGATTTCCAGCGCCAGACGCTATCCGTTGGATGTATCGAAGTCACATGATACGATGCTATACACAACATCTGGCGGACAGCATGCCACCCATTAAGGCGGCCTCCTCGTGGCGGGTGGCGGACAGCGGCTCTTGCGGCTGCTGACGAATGTCTTAGAAGCATGCAAACGTACGAGCATCCCCATCAAGTCGGGGCGCATCCAGACGCGACACAGCCGTAAAGGCGAGATTGCTGCACGGCAACTGGTAAGTTTCGCCGCAGTCTCACACACAGCCCAACGACAACCGTTAACCCGATTTGACAGGGAATCAACGACAGGGCTCAAAATTTGAAGTTGACCAACACCCAAGCGCTTTCTTGGATTCTCGCGTATCGTCAACGATGAGGTTCGCAAGATTGTCAGGTGGTGTGAAGATGACATCCGGGGATGACGACCTACTAAACGGATGTCATGGCGGGGCTAAGTGAGGGTTCACCCGCAATCTTATGCAGGTATCGTATAACGGCTAATACTCCGCCCCTCCAAGGCGGAGACGCGGGTTCGACCCCCGCTACTTGCTCCACACGTCGCAGTCACCGTACGCCACGACGTTAAACTTGGTGAGCATGGTCCACTTGTGGCCCGCAGTCCGAATGTCGATGAGACAGCCTCAAAAATAATAGACAAACAGGTGCTGTGCCTGAAAGTATTCGAAAGTCCCGGTGTTAGTCGCGAATAAGACCGGAAAACGGTGAAGAGGGTACAATACAGAATCTATCGGCGTGGCTGCCGAATGGTGCTGGATGCGAGTTGGCTTCTCGCTCAAGGGGTGACCAGCATAAAACACCCTATCGTGCTCGATTAGCTCAGTTGGTAGAGCAGCGCATTCGTAACGCGCAGGTCGGCAGTTCGAACCTGCCATCAAGCCCCATCACCAAATTAAGCGATAATAGGAAGGAGATGAATTCTATGGAACAGGCAATTATCAATGTTGAAGGTACGACTACCATAGAAACCGCTGCAGCAGCAAAAAAGCTGATTGAAATGTTTGGCAACCGGAACATCCGCGCCATCGCTGTCAACCGTGTAAACGACAAGAGCGACGAGGTCATTGTTGAGCTCGATTTCGTACCGGGTTTGGCACCGCATCTGCACGGCTTCACGCTTCAGGTTAATGGCTTGACATGTGGTTATGCTGGTACTGGTCCTTCCAATCTGTATGAAGTCCTGCAGGCGGCTGGCGTGAGTGAAGCTCAGGTAGCACGCGAGGACATCACTCAGAAGAGCACAAAAACCATTCCTCTGCGCCTGGAACGCGCCGTGACTCAGTACGGCGACTTCCAGTTTGCGTAACGCTATTTGGCGGGCTTGACCCGCCATCATGGAGGGATAGCTTAGCTGGATAAAGCACCTGCCGCAAAGCAGGGTATCGATGGTTCGAGGCCATCTCCCTTCTCCATCCAGACACCCTTTCGCTTCCTTTCGCCAAAGGTATCTGGGGTATTGTACTGCATTGCGTGTAGTACGGCCAATCAGGCGCGGAACTCCGAAACCATACCACGAAGAATTTTATCCTCTCCGCGCAGCATGGACATGCGATTTTACGGGGATAAATTCAAACCGAAATTGTGTCGAGTGGCGAAGACGGTTGCGACACTGGCGAAGCACATATCTGCTTCGTCAACCATCCATGAGAAAGCCTCCACGTGGCAGATGGTGGGCAACGCAGCAAAGCTGCGGCTGATTTCTTTCAAACCGGTATCTGAATAAATGCAGATAAATAGACGAAAAAATCAAAAAAGCAAAGGAGTACACAACATGAGTAATCAGAAAATCATCAAAGCAATCGCAGGGATTGCAGCAGCCGGTATGATGGCAACTTGTCTGCCTGTCGCAGCATTCGCAGCCACCGGCGACACCTATCATTTCTCTTTCAGCAACGGTTCTTCCCAGGACCTGGCTCCGGGCGGCTCTATGACGTTCCCGGCAAGCCAGTATGACTACGGTTACTGGATTACCCTGCAGGGCCACGGCGGCTACACCTACAACTACTATCCCGGCGACACTCTGCCGTACGATGCAGTTGACCAGTGGTTCACCGCTGACGGCATCACTTCCTGCTATGCGGCCGAAGGTAATCCGCGTTCCATCACCATCAACTATCAGATTGACGGCAACACTGTGCTGACCGAAACTGACACCGCCACTTTCCCCGGCAGCGTTGATGGTCAGAGCGTTGAAGCCTGGACCACGGATTCCGGTGATACTTACACCGCATCCAGCAAGAGCCTGAACCATGACCGCCTGTTCTACTTCCTGGGCGACGACATCCACGACAACGTCCTGACCCTGAAAGCCACTTCTGCATCCACTCCCGATGACGGCAAGGATGACAACAAGGGCGATGACAAGGGCGACAGCGGCACCACCACTCCCGATGACAAGGGCGACGTAGTGGCCCCCGATAAGGACAACACCGGTAAGGACAACACTTCTACCGGCTCCAACAAGGGCAACGGTACTACCACCACTACTCCGACCGCTCCTCGCAAAAACGTTGAGGTTTCTGAACATGGTGAAATTGCCGCCGCTATTGCCAATGGCACCTGGGGCAATGAGTACACCGTCTGCACCAGCTGTGGCTATCACAACTGGACCCGCAAGGGTAACGTTTACGTCTGTGACCATTGTGGTCATGAAGTCCTGACTGTTAAGGGCGCTGATGGCGTCAAGGGCTATGCTGGCACTCTGGCTGGCAACGAGCCCCAGTACGCTTCCACCTCTGAAGCTCAGGCTGCTGCTGAAAAGCGTGAAGCCGCTTATGCCGCTTCCATCGCTGCTCTGCAGGCACAGGTTGCCGCTCGTGAAGCTGCTTATGCCGCTTCCCTGGGCATCCACTAATTTGCCATCCTCTAACTAACGGTAATCGATAGTTTTTTCTCCTTGCTGTGGGGCGGGATTTCGGTCCCGCCCCATCCTTTTATGGTCAGATGTCCGAGTGGTTTAAGGAACTGGTCTTGAAAACCAGCGACGCCGCAAACGTCCGTGGGTTCGAATCCCACTCTGACCGCCAAATTTTTGCCGGGGTTTCCCGGCTTTTTTGTTTTTGTGAGCAATACAAGGCAACAGATTGCTATATCGAATAGGATTATGTATACTAGAGAAAAAGCAGATTAAGAGGAAACGCCATGACAAAACAGTCTGACATCGAGATGGTTGCCAAAGCCAGAGCTTGGGCTGTTAAGGCTCATGCCGGGCAAAAAGACAAGGCTGGGCAGGACTACTTCAAAGCGCACGTTACGGTTGTAGCAGAAGGCGTAAAAGGTGACCCAATAGCCGAGGCTGTGGCATTTCTGCATGATACGGTCGAAGATACGTCCGTCACAATAGAAGACATCAGAACGGGGTTTCCAAAAGAGGTTGCTGACGCTGTGAGTACGTTGACCCATAGCAAGGGTATATCGTATGCTGAATATCTTTGGTATGTTCAGCAAAATTCGATTGCTGTCAAAGTAAAGCTCTCGGACCTGAGCAGCAATATGGACTTAACCAGGCTCCCTCACACTCCAACTGAAAGGGACTTGGAAAGAACCAGAAAATACAAGCGGGCATATACGATACTGTCATCGAGAGAAGGTATAAGCGCAGTTAATCCGTATGCACTGTACGACTACTTGCTGGCAAACAACTGGAGCGTCAAAAGGAAAAGCACGAGGACTTCCGTTCTGGAAACGCCAGATGACTCTGCTGCAATCACGGTGCCTATCGACCTGGCTTTGGCTGACTACGAGTCCAGAATGGCTAACGCTTTAGGCGTACTGTGCTCGTATGAGGACGTACTGCTCTCGAATGTGATAGTGCGGATTGTGGCTTGGAAGCCAGACAAACAATGAGCGCGGGCCTGCCATTATTTTTACGAAAAGCCTTGACTTTGGCTTTTACATATTGTATAATTAAGACGCTGAATTTGATGAAAGGAAAACTGCACGATGTTTGCTGCCATGATGAACAAACAGAATAAATTGCAAAAGCTGTGGAGCAATTGGAATCTCTTCGGCTGTTTTGTGTTGTCTGTTTGTGCAAATCATAGTGCAGTGATGGTTGAATAAAATCATCCAAGTATCGGCTGTTTTCCATACTCTGCACGATATGAGCACCTGTCAGACGCACAACGCCTGATGGGTGCTTTTTTGATGCAGAAAATCAAAATCAGGTCACTCTAATGCCGCTGGAGTGAATTCCAGCCAGGCTTATTAAAGTGTATGCTATTATACATAATGTATATTCGAGGATTCGCCAAACGGTAAGGCATCAGGCTTTGACCCTGACAACGGTTGTTCGACTCGACCATTCTCGGCCAACGCTCACTTTCATGCGCATCGGAAGTGAGATTCCTCAAAGCTGTGTTCCCATAAGCAAGGCACGGAAGATGCGCGACAAGTGCTCGTAACTCAATCGGTAGAGTACCCGACTTTTAATCGGGGTGTTCGGGATTCGATTTCCCGCGAGCGCACCATGCCCGGCAGAGCATTATCTGCCACTTTTGTGGGTGTATAGCTCAGTAGGCAGAGCGGCGGACCGTTAATCCGTTTGTCGCAGGTTCAAATCCTGCTACGCCCGCCATAAGCTCCTCTGGTGAAATTTATACATGCCTTTGCTGTATGGCAAATAGCTCCAAACAGTATTGGTTTTTACAC
>ERZ780151.456-NODE-456-length-41665-cov-2.993223_pt1 | contig 41665 bp, 28 predicted proteins | sample MGYA00510983_ERZ780151 | MGnify/ENA primary metagenome ERZ780151 (study PRJEB29588, sample SAMEA2144623) | human gut metagenome | biome: human gut; feature: human-associated habitat; material: faeces | place: Denmark | collected 2008/2010 ... | reverse complement strand
ACAGAAGGTAGCCGAATATCTTGCGCAGAACGACAAGGTGGCATGGGTAAACTATTGCGGTCTGCCGGGCAACAAATACTACGAACTGGCGCAGAAGTATATGCCGAATGGCTCGTGCGGTGTGATCTCTTTCGGCTTGAAAGGCGGTCGTGAGTTGTCCATCAAATTTATGGATTCGCTGAAGCTGGCGGCCATCGTTACCCATGTAGCCGATGCACGCACATGTGTGCTTCATCCCGCCAGTCATACGCATCGTCAGCTGACAGACGAACAATTGATAGAAGCCGGTGTTCGTCCGGATCTGATCCGCTTGTCGGTGGGAATCGAAAATGCGGATGATATTATCGCGGACATCGAACAGGCGCTGAACGCATAAGATACCGTTTAAAACAGGAAAGCCCGTACATCCTTTTTGTTAGAGAAGAGGTAGTACGGGCTTTTTCTGTGCAGCCCGGTACACAAGGTACCGGACAGACAGTCGTCATCATTTAAGAAAGGTTGAAAAGTTAGGCTGTATTCTTCTGTTAAGAATTTCTTTCTCCGGAGGCAGTTTCCCTGCCCCCTCCCAATGCCTGATACAAGGTGATGACTCCCTGGATTTCGGTAAAGCGGTTGGCCACCTGGGAGAGTTGCGCATTAAGCAGTGTCTGCTGTGCGGTGAGCACTTCCAGGTAAGTCGTGTTACCATGCTTCATCAGTAGTTGCGTGCTGCGTGCAGCATTCTCCAGAGAGGCTACCTGACGGTTGAAATAGGCCGATTTGTCTCGTGCCGTCTGATATTGTACCAGAGCATTGTTGACTTCACTCCCGGCATTGAGTAAGGTCTGCTCAAAGCTGAGGCGTGCCTCTTCCTGCTGCGCCTTGGCTATGCGGAGTTGGGCGATGTTTGCTCCGCGGTTAAACAAGGGCTGGGTAAGAGAGGCTACTGCTGTGGCAAGAAACTTACCGGGGTTGACAATCATGGCACCTGCCGAATTGGTCCATCCCGCACTGCCACTCAGTGTGATCGAGGGGTAAAAGGCGGAACGGGCGGCATTGGTAGTGTAGAATGCCTGTGCCAGCGACTGTTCGGCACTGCGTACGTCGGGCCGGTTGGAGAGTATCTGCAGGGGTACGCCTACCGATAGATTCTCCGGGAGCTGTTGGTCGGCCAGACGTCCGCGGGGGATACGGTGGGGGACATCCGCCAGCAGCAAAGAAAGGGCGTTCTCGGCTTGGTTGAGCTGTTCTTGCAGATCGAGCAGAGTCGTACATATATTATAATAGGTAGCTTCGGTTTGCGACAAGGCAGCTTCGGTCACCATTCCCGCTGCTTTCATGGCACGGGTGGTGGCGACGCTCTCTTTCCAGGCAGCTTCCGTAGCGGTGGAGATTTCGATCTGAGCGTCGAGCATCAACAAGGTAAAATAGTTGTTGGCCACGGCGGCAATCAGTTGGGTCTGCACCGCCTGTTCATAATCTCGGCTTTGGGCCACGACAGCTTGGGCACGACGTTTGGCATTGGTCAGTCGGCCAAAGATATCGATCTCCCAACTGGCCGATACCGGGACGTTGTATGTCCACGACGCTTTCGCCTTATCAAAGCTACTTACCGTGCCCTGCGGATCTAGGGAGAGCGACGGGAGGTAGGAGAGGCGGGAGGTCATTAACGCCGCCTCGGCTTCTTGTACCTTTAGATGGGCGATCCGCAGATCTGTATTATTGGCTAATCCCCGTTCGATCAAGGATTGCAAGGCCGGATCGGTGAACAGGTCCCGCCAACTGATATTCCCGATGGAGAAGGTATCTGCCGGGGCTATCTCCTCCCGATATAGATTCTCCGGGAGGGTGGCGACAGGCTCGTATTTCTTGTAAATGCCGCAGCTATTCACTAGCGTCGCTACGGCAAGGAGTATGATGTTATTCTTCATATACATTATATATATACACAATCTGGATAGATTATTTCTTGCTATCTAAATATTCTTTTCTTTCCTCGGCGGCCTCTTTTACCTCTTCTTGCACCTGCCAGTCAAGGGAACGCTCGAATTGGATCGGGCGTAGTTTCTCTTGCAGGTATTGGAACGTGATGAATAAGCAAGGCACGATAAATAACAAAGCCAATGTACCGATCAACATACCGCCAACGGCACCGGTTCCCAACGAGCGGTTTCCATTAGCGCCTACGCCGTTGGAAACGATCAATGGCAGCAAACCGAATATCATCGTAAGAGCGGTCATCAAGATCGGGCGCAGACGAACCTTCGCCGCGCTAAGAGCGGCTGAAGTCAGGCTCATACCGGACAAGCGGCGCTGGGTAGCGTACTCCGTCAATAAGATGGCGGTCTTCGCCAACAATCCGATCAACATGATCAAACCGGTTTGCAGATAAATGTTATTCTCCAATCCCATGAACTTAGCGAACAAGAAACTACCCATCAAACCCATCGGTACGGAAAGAATCACGGCGAAAGGAACAAGGAAACTCTCGTACAAGGCACTTAGGATCAAATAAATCATCAAGATACAGATACCGAAGATGATAATGGTCGTATTACTCTGCTGGTTCTCCTCACGGGTGATACTACCGAAGTCGTAGCCATACCCTTTCGGGAGCGAAGTGGCCGCTGTCTCTTTTACCGCCTTGATAGCATCCCCGGAGCTATATCCATTGGCCGGTACGGCATTGACGGCGATCGAATTATACATGTTGAAACGGGCTAGAGATTCGGCACCGTATACCTTGGTCAAGGTGATAAACTGACTAAGCGGTGCCATCTCGCCGTTCGACATGCGTACGAACGTATTATTCAAGGAGGCCTCATCCAGACGATATTTAGGATCGGACTGTATCATCACCTTATACACCTTCGAGAAACGGTTGATATTCGACACATATTGCCCTCCGTAATAACCGGAAAGGGTTGATAGAACAGCATCCGGAGTGATTCCGGCCCGTTTGCATTTCGCCGCGTCCACATCCACGCGCCATTGCGGGTACTTGATATCGAAGGTAGAGTAAGCCGTAGCGATCTCGGGCCGTTCACGCAAGGCGGCGAGATATTGCTGGGTCGTGTTAAAGAAGGTCGTTAAGTCTCCACCGGCCTTGTCTTGCGTATGCATTTCCAATGCGTTACCCATACCATATCCGGGGATCATGGCCGGGGCGATGGCGAAAATCGTAGCGTCCTTGATATCTGCCGTACGGCCATATACCTGTCCGATCACGGCTTGTACGTTATCTTCCTTGTCCGGGCGCTCATCCCAATGTTTTAGTTTCAAGATGAACATACCGAAAGAGCTACCTTGTCCGGCCAGCAAACCATAACCGGAAACCTTGGAATAAGATTGAAGCTGTGGAATCTGGTTGATCCGTTGCTCGATATTCGTCATGATCTTGTTAGTCGTAGCCAAGGAGCTTCCGGAGGCCGTACTTACGTTGACAAAGACCGTACCTTGATCCTCATCGGGTACCAAGCTGGATTTTGTCGTGTTCATCAAGACGATAAGTAATACGATGGAGCATGCCAATAAAGACCAAGCCAGCCATTTCCGCTTGATAAAGAACAACACCCCGTGCTTATATTTCTTGATGACCGAATCGAATGCGGCGTTGAACGCCTTACGGAAACGTGCGGCGAAGTTATTCTTTTGGGTGCCGTCCTCGTTGATGTAAGGCTTCAATAAGATAGCGCAAAGCGCCGGGCTTAACGTTAACGCGTTAACGGTAGAGATACCTACGGCCGCTGCCATCGTCAAACCGAACTGCGTATAGAACGTACCGGATGTACCGCTCATAAACGATACCGGGATAAACACGCCCATAAATACCAATGAAGTAGAGACGATGGCGGATGTCAATCCTTTCATCGCGTCCATACTAGCCATATAAGAGGACTTATATCCAACGTCGAACCGAGCTTGGACTGCCTCGACGACAACGATCGCATCGTCCACCACCGTACCGATCACCAATACCAAAGCGAATAAAGTGATCAAGTTAATGCTAAATCCGGCGACCGTCATAAAGGCGAACGTACCGATCAAGGAAACCACGATCGCCACCAGCGGAACCAGTGTGGAACGGATATCCTGTAAGAAGACATATACCACAAGGATAACGAGGATAATGGCCTCTATCAAGGTTTTTACAACCTCATGGATCGAGGCGTACAAGAAATCATTCGTACTCATCAATTTTACGACCTCGATACCTTTCGGGAAGTCTTTCGAGGCTTCCTCAAGAAAATCGTCGATCTTATTATTCACCTCCGTGGCGTTCGATCCGGCTGTCTGGAAAACCATACACGAGATACCCGGCTTACCGTTTGTTTGTCCGATATAGGCATAACTCTCCTTTCCTAACTCAATGTCCGCTATCTCTTTTAGCTTCAATACCTCTCCATCCTCGGTGGAGCGGATCACGATATCGCCGAATTCCTCCGGAGTAAGTAGGCGACCGCTATATTTCATGGTGTACTGATACGTCTCGTCCGAGTTCTCGCCTAAAGAACCCGTGGCGGACTCAATATTTTGCTCGGCCAACACGGAGGTCACGTCCGAGGGGATCAATTTGTGTTGGGCCATAACATCGGGCTTCATCCAGATACGCATACTATAATCGCCACCCATAACCATCAGCTCGCCGACTCCGGAGATACGGAGTATCTCTGGTTTTAGGTTGATGCTGATGTAATTACTGAGGAAGTTCTCGTCATAGGAACCGTCCGGGCTATAGAGCGAGAAGATCTGTAGCATACTGGTCTGGCGCTTGGAAGTCGTGACACCTACTTGGGTAACCTCGGCCGGCAATTGCCCGGTCGCTTTCGATACACGGTTCTGTACGTTTACGGCGGCCATGTCCGGATCGGTTCCTTGTTGGAAATAGATCGTGATCGTGGCGGTACCGGAGTTGGTAGCCGTGGAGGTCATGTAGGTCATATCTTCCACGCCGTTGATCGCCTCTTCCAAAGGGGCTACGACACTCTTCTGCATGGTCTCGGCATTCGCCCCGAAGTAAGTCGTACTGACCATAACGGTAGGAGGGGCGATATCCGGATATTGTTCTACGGGCAAGGTGAAAAGCCCGATGATACCCGCAACCATAATCGTGATGGAAATTACGGCGGAGAGTACGGGGCGTTCTATAAATGTGCTAACTTTCATTGTTCTTAATTTTGTTTTACTTCAATCGGTGTTCCTTCACGCAATAAACCTACGCCTTCGGCTACGATCACGTCGCCGCTATTCAATCCGGCGTTTACGATATACTCTTGTCCTCCGTTCACACGGGTCACTTCTACGGGGGCGGATTGCGTCTTGCCGTCCACTACCTTGAAGACAAATACCCGGTCTTGGATCTCGAACGTGGCGGCTTGGGGAATTACGACGCAGTTATCGTATGTAACTGGAATGATCACATTCCCGGAGCCTCCGCTATTCAATAATTGCTCCTCGTTCGGGAATGCGGCACGTAAGCTGACCGTTCCGGTGTTTTGATCGATAACGCCGCTGATCGTCTCGATCTTCCCCGTTTGGGGATAAAGCGATTTATCGTTCAACTGAAGCTCGATCTCGGGCATATTCTCCAAGGCTTTGTCTTTCGAGCCGTATTGACGGGTCAAGGCCAATAGCTGGTTCTCGGTCATGGAGAAATACACATACATTTCGGAATTGTCCGATACCGTGGTGAGCGGTTTGGGTAGGCTTGCGCTTACTAATGCGCCTACACGATAAGGCAGGGTTCCGATGACGCCGTTCGAGGGGCTTTTCACTTCCGTGTAAGAAAGGTTGTTACGGGCGTTCACCTCTTGTGCCTCCGCTTGGGCTAATTGGGCTTTTGCCGAGAGTAGTGTGTTGTAGGCGGTCTTTAGGTCGAACTCGGAAACTACTTTGTTCTTATACAATTCTTGTTTACTCTCGTAGGTCAGTTGCGCTGTCGCTACAGATGCCTTAGCGGCCTCTACGTTCGCAATGGCGGTGTTTAAGGCCGCTTGATAAGGAACTTGATCAATAATAAATAAGACTTGTCCTTTTTTTACGCTCTCGCCTTCTGCTACGCAAAGCTTTGTAATAAAGCCGGATACTTGCGGATAAATATCGATGTCCTGTTTTCCTCGTATACTCGCCGAGTAATTATTGGATAAAGTTTTCTCCGAAGTGAATACGGTCATTGTCGCATACCCTGAACTTTGTTGGATTACAGGGCTTTGTTTACACCCAACAGCTACGATACACCATAAGGCGATCGCAGTCTTCATCAATCGATTTTGCTTTTTCATCTTAACTAATACCTATATTTTCGGATGCAAAGCTACTCGCTTATCGGCGAACCATTGTTTCCACAATGAGGCGATGATTGTTCATTTTGAGATGGAATGATCCGTTATATGCTAATGATCTCTTATATTCGCGGGCAAAATAGTAGACATATGAATCCATTTGAGATAGAGAGAGGAGAGTCGTTCATAATAGGCGATTCCGATTTGAGGGAGTTATTGGATCGTCCTTACAAGAGCGGATATGGCATGATCTTATTTTGCTATAAAGGAACGGCGAATATATCCGTCGATTTGAGCCGATGGGATATCCGGCGCAACACGGTGATCGTATTGATACCGGATACGATCCTGACGTTGAATGCGAGTAGCGAGGATTTCAAGGTACAATATATATCCTTTTCGAAGGTCTTGTTCGACGAGGCCGTATTCCGGCTGGATCCGCCCTTTTTCCGCTTCATAAAGGATAGCCCTTGCTATACGCATCCCGCCGATCAGGAGGAGACCATAAATGTGATCATCCGGCTGTTTTGGCTGATTTACATGGATCGGAATAACGTGTACCGTGATATGATCGTGAAAAACCAGTTGCAATGCTTCTTCCTTAATATGTATGATAAGACAAGGTACTCCTTTTCGAGCCGCCAGCAAAATGGGTGCAACCGTGGGGAGGAGTTGTTCCATAAGTTCATCAATTGCATCCATGCCCATTATCTCGACCAGAAAGAGGTCTCTTTCTATGCGAACGAGCTTTGTATCTCTCCCCGTTATCTCTCCACTATCACCCGGCAAGTGGCGGGCGAGTCGGCGAAGACCATTATAGACCGGCATATCATATTGGAGACAAAGGTGTTGTTGCGTACCACGGAAATGACCGTGCAGGAGATAACGAACCACTTGAACTTTCCCAGCCAATCCTATCTGGGACGGTATTTCAAGAAGCATACCGGGGAGTCACCCATAGAGTATCGAATGAAAAGGAAGTGATATGTCTTTTTGTAGATATGGTTGACTCTTAAAGAATCAACCATATCTACAAAAAGACACCATGGAAGTTTGTTCTTATAAAGCCGTGGAAGCCTTTTCCGTTTGCCCTTGATCGAACGTATCCGTGATTAAGGTAAGGGCACCATCTCCCGTCACGTTGCAAGCCGTACCGAAGCTGTCTTGCAAAGCGAATATCGTAAGCAATAATGCCGTTCCTGCCTCGTCGAAACCTAGAATAGCGATGATCAAGCCCAATGAGGCGAGCACCGTACCGCCCGGTACGCCGGGAGCGCCGATTGCGAAGAAACCAAGCAAGATGATAAATACGAGCATCGTCGTGAAGTCCGGCATACTTCCATATAATATTTGTGAGACGGTCAATACGAAAAACACTTCCGTCAAGATAGAGCCGCATAGATGGATGTTCGCGAACAGGGGGACAGTCACGTCGATTACTTCCTCTCGCAAAATCTTGCTTTTCTTGGCGCAGGTCAAGGCCGTGCCCAAGGTGGCGGCGGACGACATGGTGCCTAAGGCTGTCAAATAAGCGGGTCCGTAGTATTTCAATACGCCCCAGCTATTTTTCCGGGAGTAAATCGATGCGACTACATACAGTAAGGTCAACCAGATGTAATGGCAAATGATGACAATCAACAGGACGGATAAAAAGATAGGCAACTGCTTCGTAATCGCCCCCTCATAACTAAGAACGCAGAAATTCGCTGCGATGAAAAGCGGCAGGACCGGCATCAAGACCCGTTCTACCAATTTAAGTACCATGTTCTGGAATACTTCCAGCAACCTCTCCATCTCCTCGGATTTAACCCATGCGGTAGAAAGTCCCAGCATCACGGCCAATACCAATGCCGACATAACGCTCATCACTGGCGGAATCTCTAGATTAAACAACATGGGAGGGATGTCTTTTAGACCTTCCGAGGCGGTTTGAATATGCAAATGCGGTATTAACTCGTAACCCACAACGGCGCCAAAGGTAGCGGCGCCAACCGATGACAGGTATGCGATACTAAAAGCGAATAATAAGACTTTGGATGCGTTGCTTTTTAAGCGGGCGATGGATGGTGCCACGAATCCTAGAATGATCAACGGAACCAAGAAGAAAATAATCTGTCCCGTAATTTGTTTTATGATCATGACCGCTTTTAACACAGGCTCGTTTACGACAAGCCCAACCAGAAGTCCGATCAAGACGGCCAGTATCAACCGTACGATCGTGTTGGAAAGAATCTTTTTCAGCATATTCGGATGTTTTTATTTTTCAATGACAGCAAATATAAGATATTTTCTTGTGTGAATGGGTGAGTGGACAATTTTGATTACTTTTGTTTGATGAAAACAAGATCGTTGGTTTGTATTTTATAATCAAGTAATATGAAAAACATGAGACAAGCTTTACTGGTAGCGGGCTGTTTATTGGCTACCACTACGTTATTTGCCCAGACCGAGAAAGGGGATTGGGCTCAGTTTGGTCGTTACGCGGAGGCTAACAAGACCGTGAAAGTTCCTTCGAACGTGGTATTTATGGGGAACTCCATTACAGACGGATGGTGGCCGGCGGATTCGACCTTCTTTATCCAGAATAATTTCGTAGACCGTGGGATCAGCGGACAGACAACCTCGGAAATGTTAGTTCGTTTTCGCCAAGACGTTATTAATTTGAAACCGAAAGCAGTGGTAATCATGGCGGGTATCAATGATATCGCCCACAATAACGGCGTGATCGCTTTAGAGAACGTGTATGGTAACTTGGTCTCCATGGCGGAATTGGCGAAAGTAAATAATATAAAGGTGATTTTTTGTTCCGTGATGCCGGCATACGATTTTCCTTGGAGACCGGGTATGAAGCCGGCCGATAAGGTTATCCAGCTCAATAAGTGGATCAAGGAGTATGCGGATAAGAATGGCTTGACGTACGTGGATTATCATTCCGCCATGAAAGATGAGCGAAACGGATTGCCCGCTAACCTGTCGAAAGATGGTGTGCATCCGACCTTGGAAGGCTATAAGATCATGGAGAAGATCGTGCTGGAGGCCATTCATAAAACCGTAAAGTAAGCAGATGAGAAACTATTTATTGGCTTTATCTTGTTGTACGGCTTTATCTTGTTGTACGCAAGTGGAAGTTTCCGAGGTATATACGGCGGCGGCAGAGAACTCTTTACGTGCTCCGGCCGTTCCTTTGGTCACGATCGATCCCTATACAAGCGCATGGTCGTTTGCCGATCAATTGAATGATGAGTCGGTACGGCATTGGACCGGCCGTGATTATCCGCTTCTAGGCGGTATACGAGTAGATGGTAAGTCATACCGTTTCATGGGAATGGACGATATACAGGTGACCTCGGTGATCGGTACGGCCTCGGATGGCCTATGGGAGGCCGATTATACGATGTCTCAGCCTGCCGGTGATTGGTTCGCCGAGGCTTATGATCCGAAAGGTTGGAAGCGGGGAAAAGCCGCTTTCGGAACGGAAGATAATCCGAATCGTTCCACGCATTGGTCCGCAGGCGATATCTGGGTACGTCGTACGTTTGACTGGCCCTCGGATGTGCGCAAGGATGCTCTTTACCTCCAATATTCGCACGATGATAATATCGAGGTGTATCTAAATGGAAAGCAAATCGCCGTGGCAGGGAACGGTCTGGACTATGATTTGCTGAAAGAGATACCGGAAGCGGTGGTGGAGAGCTTGAAACCTACGGGTAACGTATTGGCCGCTCATTGCCGGAACAATGGGGGAGGCGCTTATGTGGATATGGGAATCATGCGGAAGGTGAAACGAGGAGATACGTTCGATGAGAAAGCGATCCAGAAATCCGTGAACGTGATGCCTACGCAAACATTCTACACCTTTGAGTGCGGTGGTGTAAGTCTGGACTTGATTTTCACGGCTCCCTTCTTGCTGAATGATCTGGAAGCTATGACTTCTCCGTTTAATTATATAACCTATCAAGTCCGCTCCATCGACGGTAAAGATCACGACGTGCAATTATATATGGAAGCCACGCCGCAATGGGCCGTGAATACGATCGATCAAGAGGTGACTTTTGAGAAAACGGAAACCCCTGATTTAATTTACCTAAAGACAGGAACAATCGATCAAGAGGTTCTGGCGAAAACCGGGGATGATGTACGGATTGACTGGGGATATTTCTATTTGGCTATCCCAAAGAAACCGGGAGTCTCCGCAACGATCGACGAGTATTATGCTACGAAGAAAGCTTTCATGACTACTGGTAATTTACCGGCTGGATCGCAAAGTATCTCTTCGGATATGCGTGAGCAAATGACAGTCCTCGCTTATACGGACCCGATCGGCAAGGTCTCCAAGGAAACCGTCTCCGGACATTTGATGATCGGTTACGATGATTTATATTCGATCCAGTATTTCCAAGACAACCGGATGCCTTATTGGAAGCACGACGGAAAGGTGGATATTCATCAGGCGTTCGAGAAAGGGGAGGCTGCTTACGAGGATCTGATGAGACGTTGCGATTCCTTTGATTCTTCTTTGATGAGCGAGACGAGCGCCGTAGGAGGGAAGAAGTACGCCGAGTTATGCGCTATCGCATACCGGCAGGCGATCGCCGCCCATAAATTGGTGACTGATAAAGAAGGGACTCTCTTATTCCTCTCTAAAGAAAATTTCAGCAACGGTTCTATCGGAACGGTGGATATAACGTATCCTTCCGCTCCTTTATTCTTAGTGTACAATACGGATTTGTTGAAAGGAATGATGAACCCTATTTTCTATTATAGCGAGAGCGGACTGTGGAAGAAACCTTTCCCGGCTCACGACGTGGGTACATATCCGGTTGCGAACGGTCAGACCTACGGTGGCGATATGCCCGTGGAAGAAAGTGGTAATATGCTTGTGTTAGCGACCGCCATAGCGGTAGTGGATGGTAATGCCGATTATGCCGCCCAACATTGGGAGGTTTTGACTACATGGGCGAATTACTTGTTGAAGGAAGGCCTTGATCCGAAGAACCAACTTTGTACGGATGATTTCGCCGGGCATTTCGCCCATAACACGAATTTGTCCATCAAGGCAATTATGGGAGTTGCCGGCTACGGGAAATTGGCGGAGATGTTAGGCAAGACGGATATCGCTAGGCAATATACGGAAGCCGCCCGTGAGATGGCCGCTAAGTGGGTAAAAATGGCAGATGATGGCGATCATTACCGCTTGACTTTCGATAAGCCGGGTACTTGGAGCCAGAAATACAACTTGGTATGGGATCGCTTGCTGGACTTGAATATCTTCCCGAAAGAGGTTGCCGCTATGGAAATGGCTTATTACAAGACAAAGCAAAATAAATACGGTTTGCCGTTGGATAACCGGAAGGATTATACGAAGTCCGACTGGATTTTATGGTCCGCTTGTTTGACCGGATCGATGGAGGATTTTAATACGTTGATGATTCCGGTCTGGAACTATGCCAACGAGACGACTTCACGTGTTCCTCTAAGCGATTGGCATTTTACTTCTGATGGTACGCAACGAGGTTTTCAAGCCCGTTCGGTTGTCGGGGGATATTTTATGAAGATGCTGGAAAAGAAGCTAGGAAAATAATGTTATTCTAAGAAACGGAAGGGGGATGGCCTCCTTCCGTTTCTTAGTTTTGCGCATATGGATATTCACTGGGGGCGATGCCTGTGATCTTCTTAAATATAAGGCTGAAATACTGTACGTTCGGATAACCTAGTTGCCGTGCTACCAGAGCGGGAGTATTACCGTTTTTCAGTAGCATTGTCTTAGCCACACTCAACCGTTTGAACTGAAAATATTCCTCCAGCGTTTTGCCGGTCTCGAATCTTAACAGGTCGTTGAAGTAAGCGACAGAAAGATTCAGTTCTGCCGTACAATATTCGATGGTGGGTAGCTGGCCGTTCTCTAATTTGCCGGAAATGATATACTCGTCGAGGAGCCTTTCCAATTTCTCCAAGATAGCCTTGTTCTTATTCTCCCGGGTAATGAACTGTCGCTCATAATAGCGTGTACAATAATCCAATAATAATTCAATGTGGCGGGATAGAATGGTACCACTGTGTGTATCGATGGCATGGTGAAGCTCATCCTCGATGTTTTCCAGACAACACGTAACTTTGGCTGTCTCACGTTGGGAGAGATGTAGCGCCTCTTCCTTATTATAAGCGAAGAAGGTATAGTTCTTAATATGGTTGTCCAATGACGTGCGGAACAATAGGTCGGGATGGAACGCTAAAAGGTACCCTTTGTCGGGTAACGTATTATTCTCGCTCATACGGAAAATCTCACCGGGAGTAAGGAATACCATCGTAGCGTTGGAATAATCGTAATACTTACGTCCGCAACAATAACAACCGTCCGGGCAGTCTTCTATCAAGAGAATCGCATAGAACTCGAACTTTACGGCCTCTTGCTCTAGGTTCGGGCTCTCTAGATTGATGAGGCTTACTTGTGGGTGCAGCGTCTTGCATCCCAAGCACCGGTTACATTCATATACGGTCTTAATATCTAACATCTTCTTGAACGCCTTCTATAGATTCGTTGATAGACCGATCTGCGCACGGTATTCACTTGGCGTGTATCCTACCCGTTTCTTGAATAGCCGACAGAAGTGCTGCGGATATTGGAAACCGAGGGAATATGCGATTTGGCTGACTGTGTCCGCCGTGTCGGAGATACGTTCTTTGGCTAGCTCGATTACTTTCTCTTGGATGTATTCCTGCGGTGATTTGCCGGTTTCCTTCTTGAACATGTCACCGAAATAGTTCGATGAGAGGCAAAGCTTGTCGGCAAAGTATTTCACCGTAGGCAATCCGTCCTGTTCGGCGAGTGCACTTTCGAAATACTCATCCAATAGATTTTCGAAACGTGTCAGCACATCCCGGTTTGTCTTGCCTCGGGTGATGAACTGCCTTTCATAAAAACGCATACAATAATTAAGTAGCAGTTCGATATGGTTTACAAGTAAGGTTTTACTATGTTTATCCACGCCATGCTCCAGTTCCATACGGATAATCTTCAGGCAATCCATCACGATAGATCTTTCTTCTTCCGAGAGGTGTAACGCCTCGTTTACCTCGTAAGAAAAGAACGTATATTTCTTGATACTCTTTCCGAGTGACGTTCCACGCAGTAAATCGGGATGAAAAAGAATACCATGTGCGTTTACTTGGACTTTATCGGTGGTCGGGTTTGTTTCCGCTGTTTGCCCGGGGGCGAAGCAAACGATCGTGCCTTCTTGGTAATCGTATGTCTGGCGTCCGTATTTGATATCGCAGGCTTTCTCTAGTTTTAGATACAGCGCATAGATGCCGTAATTGAAGCGGATGAGATCTACACTACTCGTCGCTTTATTCAAATCTATGACACTGACAAGCGGATTTAGGGTTTCGAGGCCATATAGTTTGTTATATAGGTCTACACTATCTAAGTTAAGTATCTTATCCATAGCCGTACGTATTTAATCAATAATTTTGTATGCGAAAATAGAGGATAATTCATATATAGTTATAACCCTAATTACGGATTATATAACCATTGTTACGGATTATGTGTATTTACAGGTTTTCTGGCTGATTCCGCAAAACCTGTAATTGAGGTCATGACATCCGTAATTTATCTACAAAGGGATGCTATTTGAGCTTCTATCTTTGCCATCGTAAAAATAAACAAGGAACGACATGAAGAAGTCATTAAGAGAATTATGTACGGCAATAGCCATATGCTTTTGCGCTACGGGAAATCTGTTCGCTACAGACAATCAATTTAATACCGGTCATACAATGGACAAGAATTTGAATCTAACTAAGGAGTGGGATAAAGTATTCCCACAGAGTGACAAGGTGAGCCATAGTAAAGTTACTTTTCGTAATCGCTATGGCATTACGCTTGCCGCCGATATGTACAAACCCAAGCATGCGGATGGAAAATTGCCTGCTATCGCTATTAGCGGTCCGTTCGGTGCCGTGAAGGAACAATCCTCGGGTTTATATGCGCAGGAATTGGCGGAACGTGGATTTCTGACGATCGCTTTCGATCCGTCATATACAGGCGAGAGTGGCGGAGAGCCTCGTTATGTAGCTTCTCCCGACATCAATACGGAAGATTTCTGTGCGGCCGTCGATTTCCTTTCGACACGTGATGATGTGGATGCGGAACATATCGGTATCCTCGGTATCTGCGGATGGGGAGGCATGGCTCTTAATGCGGCGGCTATCGATACTCGTATCAAAGCGACCGTTACCTCTACGATGTACGATATGAGCCGTGTGAACGCTAATGGCTATTTTGATGCGATGGATACCGACGCACGTTATGAATTGCGCAAGCAACTCAATGAACAGCGTACCGCTGACGCAAAGTACGACTCATATGCCCTTGCGGGAGGCTTACCCGATACGTTACCCGACGATGCGCCCCAATTCTTGAAAGACTACTACGCTTATTACAAGACGAAGCGTGGTTACCACAAGCGTTCGCTCAACTCGAATGGCGGATGGAACAAGACCTCGGCTTTATCTTTCATCAATATGCCTATACTCTCGTATAGTGACGAGATTCGTAGCGCCGTATTGATTATTCATGGCGAGAAAGCGCATTCACGTTACTTCAGCGAGGATGCTTTCAAGAAACTGAAAGGTGATAACAAGGAATTGCTAATTATACCCGGAGCGAATCATGTGGATTTGTACGATCAGATGAATGTCATTCCCTTCGATAAGATTGAACGGTTCTTTGTAGAAAACTTCAAATAAGATCCATTATGCAACAGATAAAGAATATGGAATTTAGTGGTGAGCGCCCTTTGTTCGCCTCTCACGATTTACAATTAGACAATGTCGTTATTCATGCCGGGGAGTCGGCATTGAAAGAGTGTAGCAATATCATAGCCGTAGGCTGTCGTTTTGAGGGTAAATATCCGTTTTGGCACGTGGATGGCTTCACCATCAAGAATAGCCTGTTTACCGAAGGTGGACGTGCCGCGTTATGGTACTCCCAAAATCTAGTGATGACGGATACACGGGTGGAAGCCCCAAAGATGTTTCGGGAGATGGACTGTATCAGACTGGAAAACGTACAACTACCCAATGCTCAAGAAACCCTTTGGCATTGCCGGAACGTGGAATTGATAAATGTGCAAATAGATCATGCTGATTATTTATTTATGCACGGCGAGAACATTAAAATCCGGAACTACGCTCAAAATGGAAACTACTCGTTCCAGTATTGTAAGAACGTGGAAATCCGTAATGCGGTCATCAATTCGAAAGACGCTTTCTGGAATACGGAGAATGTTACCGTATACGATTCCGAGATTAACGGCGAGTACTTGGGGTGGCACTCGAAGAACCTGCGTTTGGTAAATTGCAAGATCTCGGGTACGCAGCCGCTTTGTTACGCCCACGATCTTATGATGGAGAACTGTACGATGGCAGATGATTGCGATCTAGCCTTTGAATACAGTTCCGTGCAGGCGACTATCAACAGCTCGATCCGTAGCGTGAAGAATCCCCGTACGGGAAGTATCACCGCCGAAAGTTATGGTGAGGTAATCCTCGACGAGAACATCAAGGCTCCGGGTAATTGCCAACTGAGGCTATGGAATGAACGTACTTGCTTTTCCGCATAAAGAATATGAGATATAACTTCGATGAAATAGTGCCTCGTACCGGTACGAACTCTTATAAATGGGATAGTGCCGTGGGCACGGATGTACTACCGATGTGGGTGGCCGATATGGATTTCCGTACGGCACCCGTTATTATCGAAGCTTTACGGCAACGTGTAGAACATGGTATTTTCGGTTATACCCAAGTGCCGGATGCATATTACGAAGCGGTGACAGGTTGGTTTGAACGTCGGCATGGATGGCAAATACGGAAAGAATGGATGATTTATACCTCCGGTGTTGTTCCGGCTATTTCCGCCGTTATCAAAGTGTTGACCGAGCCGGGTGATAAAGTACTGGTGCAGACTCCGGTTTATAACTGTTTTTTCTCATCCATCCGCAATAACGGATGTGAGATTATCCGCAACCCTTTGTCTTATGCCCATGATACATTCACGATTGATTATGAGGATTTGGAGAGAAAAGCCGCTGATCCGAGGGTAAAGGTCATGTTGTTGTGTAATCCTCATAATCCCGCTGGAAGGGTATGGACACGTGAGGAATTAAGTCATATCGGCGAGATATGTATCCGTAATGGTTTAACAGTCGTATCGGATGATATACATTGCGAACTCGTATTTCCGGAATATACTTTTACGCCGTTCGCATCTATCTCGGAAGAATTCCTACGGCATTCCGTGACATGCCTGTCACCTAGCAAGGCTTTCAATATAGCTGGATTACAGATCGCCAATATCGTGTGTTCCGATGAGAACCTACGTCGGAAGATAGACCGGGCAATCAATATCAACGAGGTATGCGATGTGAATCCTTTTGGTGTAATAGCTACCATAGCGGCCTATAATGAGGGAGAGGAATGGCTGTCGCAACTGATCGATTATTTATGGCAGAATTACTTATACATGAAAGATTTTTGCGGGAAATATCTGCCGGACTTCCCGATAACCTTGTTGGAAGGCACTTATCTCGTATGGATGGATTGCCGTAAGTTAGGTAAATCATCGGAAGAATTGGAGCACTTGCTGATCGAGAAAGCGAAGCTATGGCTCAATGCCGGAACGATGTATGGAGCAGAAGGCGAAGGTTTCATGCGTTGGAATATCGCTTGTCCACGTTCCTCGCTGATAAAGGGACTGGAACGGTTTAGGAATTTTGTAGGTAGTGGCTGTTAAAGAATAGTGATGATAGAAAACGAGAGAAGGGGAAAACAACAATTGCTTTCCCCTTCTTTCATATATCTCTCGCTAGATAAAAGATTCGTTTTACTCGATCTCGATGCTATGTTTTACCGGAGTAAGAATGAACGTGAACTCATAGTCGCCGTAAGGAATTTGATATTCCGGGAGTGCGATAGTTCCCCAGCTATTTACACAGCCCAATCCCATCTGCACCTTATCGAGACAAAGGTTTGTCAAGTCAGCTTCCTCTACTTCGGGAGAGTGTCTTTGATCCTTCCGGGCACCGTCATCCAAAGACTCGATCGTATAATGTAAAGCGGAAGCGGAGAATGGGGCAGAGGCTACAACCTCGATACCGTTGCCAGCCTCGTTCAGCATTTTCCACCAGCGGATATCCGATTTCGTTCCATTCTCTTGCGGACGGATATACGAATAGAATTGCTCATCTACGGTCTGGCGGTAAATAGCCAAGTCGGCGTTACCCTTGCGGTCGATATAATTCTCCACGGGACCACGGCCGTAGTATTCGATATTCTCGAATGATCTCGGCATCGGCATTTGCATACCGAAGCGGAACATGGGGGATACCTTGGCATTCTTGTCTGCTGTCATTTTCTGGGTAACCTTGATCGCACCCTTGTTATTGATCACGTACGTCAAGTTCAACTTGGCGGATACGGTCGGCATATCGTAAGCGGCCTCTACGATCACTTGCTTGTTCTCCATCCGTTGGTTAAGAGAAGTCAGCTTCATCTCCGGATTCTTCCATGCGGCGTACTTTTTCTGTAGGCCAGCTCCGAAATCATTGTCTGTCGGCGCGCGCCAGAAGTTAGGAGTCAAAGCCTCTCCTTCCTTGATCATGTCTTGGCCGTTTACCTCGTATTTGATCAGATAACCATTCTCTCGATTGAACTCGGTACGGAAACCACAACCTTCCACGATCAGGTAATTCGCATCGCTATCTTGTACGACTGGAGCCTTGGTTTCGATATTGGTTGTCTCCACGTTTTTCAATTCCATAGATGGAGCCTTGTATGGATTCAACGTCAGCTGATCCTTGGCTACGGTATGTCCGGCGGGTAATAAACCCTCACGGTTCTTCAGTTTATAAGATACATTCAGCAACCATTCCGTGCATTGGCAAGTCTCGCCTAGATCCAATCGGATTGTTGATGTTTGCTGGGGAGCTACTTTCAGGTCATCGACACGTCCGCTACGAACAACCTTGCCACCTTTCAGCATTTCCCATTCCAGATAATAAGCGGAAAGGTCACGGAAGAAATTCTCGTTGTACACCTTGATCTCACCTTTCGACAGATCGCCGGGGGTTGTCCAGATATCTTGGTAATAATACCCCACCTCGTACATATGCGGGTTCGGAACACGATCCGGGCTGATCAAGCCGTTATCGCAGAAGTTATTATCGCTAGCGTCGAACTTATTGAAATCGCCGCCATAAGCATAGATCATTTTCCCGTTCTTGCCGGTCCAGCGTACGGATTGATCCACGAAGTCCCAGATGAAGCCTCCTTGATATTTCGGGTATTTACGGATCAAATCCCAATATTCCTTGAAACCACCTTGAGAGTTACCCATGGCATGGGCGTACTCACATTGTATCAAAGGCTTTTGCATGGAGTTGTCCTCGCAGTATTTAGCGCAATCCTCGTAGTTGTAATACATCGGGCAGAAGATATCTGTCTTTCCGGTCTTTCCGGCCTGCTCGTATTGTACGGCACGGCTGGGATCCTCGTTTTTGATCCAATCGTAAGCGGCCTCGAAGTTAGGACCGTATCCCGCCTCGTTACCCAAGGACCAGAAGATTATACTCGGATGGTTGAAACCACGTTGGACGTTACGTTGGTTACGTTCCAGATGCGCTTTCTTATAAGATGGGTTCTTGGCTAACGTTTCCTCGCCGTATCCCATTCCGTGAGACTCTACATTGGCCTCGGCTACGACATAGATACCGTATTTATCGCAAAGATCGTACCAGAAGTTATCATCCGGGTAGTGGCAGGTACGAACGGCGTTCAAGTTGAATTTCTTCATGATCTGTATGTCCTGTATCATGCGTTCACGTGAAACGACATAACCGCCATCGGGATCCATCTCGTGACGGTCGGCACCCTTGAAAAGAACCGGTTGCCCATTCACGAGTATCTGGGCGTTCTTTAATTCGATCTTACGGAAACCTACTTTTACAGGGATTACTTCGATTGTTTTGCCTCCCTCTTTTAAAGTAGCCCGTAAAGTATATAGATAAGGAGTCTCCGCAGTCCATTTGTGGGGAGAGGAGACTTCTATCGTCGTGCTGACCTTTCCGGAAGCGTTCAAGGATTGGGTAGCGACAGCTTTATTCTGGGCATCCAATAGTTCAAGCTCTACCGTACCTTTACCCTTCATGGTCAGGTTGACAGCCAACGAGCCATTTTGGTATTGAGCGTCCAGATCCGGAGTCACACGTATATCGGCGATCTGTTGCTTTGGGTTACGGGCGTATAAATAACAATCACGTCCGACACCGCTGTAACGGAAGAAATCTTGGTCTTCCAGATAAGTGCCATCACACCAGCGGAATACTTGGAAAGCGATCAGGTTTTTTTGTCCGGGTTTCAAGTAAGGAGTTAAGTTAAACTCCGCTTCCAGCTTGCTATCTTCGCTATAGCCTACGTACTTCCCGTTTACCCACAAATACATATTGGAGGTAACGGAGCCGAAATGGGCGATGATCTCTTTTCCGTTCCAGCTGGCAGGAACCATGATCTCACGACGGTAGGAACCCACATGGTTATTAACGGTAGGGACCTCGGGCGGGTTGTTCTTGAATTGCTCACGCCAAGCGTAACCAACGTTTACGTAGAGAGGATCTCCATATCCGTTCAGTTCCCATACACCGGGCACAGGCATATTGTTCCATCCTTTGTCGTTGTAATCGGTCCGCCAGAAATCGGTAGGACGAGCGTCAGCGTTCTTTACCCAAAAGAATTTCCAAGGACCGTTCAAGGTCATGAAGTTCTGGGATTGTTCCTTGGCGTCCTTCGCTGCCACCTCGGCGGTCTCGTAGGCGAAGAAATTGGCGTGCATCGGGGCACGGTTTACGGCGTTGACCTCGGGGTCTCGCCACTCATTCGACTGGGCTACCGCTGTGAAAGCCAAAGCGGCAAACAGTCCGGTCATAAGTTGTCTTTTCATGCTATTATATTTTTAATCTGCTTTACGGAATTGCAAAACTAAGAATAAAATTCCGGGTATGGCAATAATTCCGGCGGAAACTAACAGGGCGACACGTAAAGAATAGAAATCATTTAGCCAACCTATAAATGGGGCGATGGCAGCGAATATCAAGCGGATCACAAAGTTACGGATCGACAAGACCGTAGCCCGCATCTCCGAGAAGGTCATTTGATTAATGTAACCTTTCAAAATCGGTGTGGCGAAGCCCCGGACTATATAGAAAATGAACAAGATCGCTAATCCCCAATAAGTAAGGTTATAAGCGAGCGATATATATCCACCTACGATTATAAGTAGTATAAACGTGTTTGATTTACGCATCCCGAAATACCGCTCTACCTGATCAGAATAGAGGGCGGACAATCCCACCGTCAGATTGAGCACGGTCCAAATGACACCGTAATAGGAGGTCGGGGTTTCCAACTTCATCAATACGGGCTGCACGAACCATGCCATCGTTAATGTAGCGGCTCCGATGATACCGGAGAACATGATGTTATAGCATAGCCTACGGTTCGTAACCAAGGAATATTTCAAAATGCGGAGAATCTCGGAAACCGGGTTCTGCACCTTACTCTTAGTATTGAATTCCTGCAAGGCGAACGCTGCCGGAATGCCGATAAAGGCGACAAACGCTTGGGCGTAAAACGGCAATCGCAAGGAATAAGAGGCCAGCAATCCACCGAATATCCCGGCGATGGCCTCGGCGAAATTACCGATCATCGTGATACGTCCCTCGTACCGCAAGTAAAGTTCTTCTTTTTTATATCGTACGGTTGTATCGTAGAGCAGCGCCGAATCCGCTCCGTTTACCAAGGTTTGCCCGGTTCCCAACAGGATCTCAGCAAAGAGAAATGCCGTGAAAGTGGAGGTGAAAGAATAACATAGGTACCCACCAAAGAACAGTATACAACCTAGAATCAAGCATTTCTTACGTCCCCATACGTCCGCTAGGTAGCCCGAGGGAATCTCCAAAGCGACAGCGGCGACCGAGTAGACACTCTTCAAAATAAATACGTCTTGCAATCCTAACCCATGATCCTCATAGAAAAGGACAATGATAGGCATTACGAGCGAGAACCATTTGGATAACTTGATCAGATAGAGAGCGAGTATATTTTGTTTCATATTTTTCAACGGGATTGCCCTGTCGTTTTTATTTAGACACGCGAATGTATGAATTCTTTGCCAATAGCCTGAACTTTTTTAGGAAGCTTCTGTTCTTTTTGAAAAAGGAAAAATATGGTATTCAATCAACTTGATATTCATTTACTGATTACGGCCATTTGTGTGATATCATCCGCCTTGATATGCTATACGATCGGGGTCTGGGGCGAGCGTTTCCAAGGACAGTTAAAAGCGTGGCATCTTTGGTTTTTTGTATTAGGACTTTATGCGGACGCTATTGGAACGGGCTTGATGGAGCATATCGCCCAGCTGACCCATCTGCATGATACGGCGCATACCGTAACGGGAATTATCGCTATTTGCTTGATGCTAATCCATGCGATCTGGGCGATTTGGACTTACTTTAAAGGTTCGTTAAAAGCCAAGCAGCATTTCAACAGATTTAGCATTGTTGTGTGGTTCATCTGGTTAATTCCTTATTGCATCGGTATCTACATGGGGATGTCTCTCCATAAATAGAGGCCATCGCTCATATATCTTGAGAAATAAATCGTACATTTGGTGATATGTTTACTATATGCCATATCCCGGAAAAAGGTTTTGCCGATAAATACGCCCGTATCACCTCGGAAGGGGTCGTGAAGTGTCTATTTAGCTTCATAATGTAAGGGATGTAGAGGATTTCCCCCCGGCGGAATATCCCGAGACCGTAAATAAGGATGAACTGGGGAACTTAGCTTTATCTCAGGAAGAGGAGACTGCGATTGTCGCTTTTTTACGAACATTGACGGATTGCATCAAATAAAAATCAGTCTTTCCAAAAACTTTCTCCAGCCCTTGATAGTTTTCTTAATAAAATAAAAAGAAGAGTTTAAACTATGGCGAAGAAAGTTGCGGACCAGTTAGTGGATACGCTGGAAAAAGCAGGCGTACGACGTATATACGCCGTGACAGGCGATAGCCTGAATGAGGTAAACGAGGCTGTTCGGAAAAACGGCAGATTGCGGTGGATTCATGTCCGTCATGAGGAGACGGGAGCTTATGCCGCTGCGGCGGAGGCTCAATTGACAGGCGAGTTGGCTTGTTGTGCAGGTAGTAGTGGCCCCGGGCATGTACATTTAATTAATGGGCTGTATGATGCCCAACGATCCGGAGCCCCGGTCTTGGCGATCGCTTCCACGATCCCTTCCCGGGAGTTTGGTACAGAATATTTCCAAGAGACAAATACGATCAAATTGTTCGATGATTGTAGCTATTATAATCAGGTAGCCACTACACCGGAACAATTTCCCCGGATGCTTCAAGGCGCTATGCAAGCGGCGGTCTCATCACGTGGGGTCGGGGTGATCGGACTTCCCGGTGACTTGGCGGCAGAGAATGCTACAGCGGGTTTGTCCTCTACCTTTTCTTTTCCTACGCGACAACGGGTTTGTCCCGCCGAACAGGAAATCCGGGAATTAGCGGATTTGTTGAATAATGCGAAGAAAGTGACACTTTATTGTGGAATAGGGGCGAAAGATGCCCATTCGGAATTGGTGCAGTTGGCTAAATTACTGAATGCTCCGGTAGCCTATTCTTTCAAGGGTAAGATGGAGATCCAATACGATAATCCGAACGAGGTGGGGATGACCGGTCTATTGGGCATGCCTTCCGGCTATTATAGTATGCACGAGGCAGAGGTGTTGGTGTTGTTGGGAACCGATTTTCCATACGAGGCATTCATGCCAGAGAGCAACACGATCGTACAGGTGGATATCAATCCGAATCGTCTGGGGCGTCGTGCCAAGATACAAATGGGGCTTTGTGGCGATATGAAGGATACTTTGGATGAGTTGATTCCGTTGATTCACCAGAAAGAAGATAATAGTTTCTTGCGGGAACAGTTGGCTAAATATGAGAAAGTTCGGGGAAATCTCCGTTCTGCCGCCACTGTCCGGGGGAAAGAAGAGAAGATACAGCCAGAGTACGTGATCTCGGTCGTAGACAAGCTTAGCTCGGACGACGCCATATTTACCGTGGATACGGGTATGACTTGTGTATGGGGTGCCCGCTATTTGCAAGCTACGGGTATGCGGAAGATGTTGGGATCATTCAATCATGGCTCGATGGCGAACGCCATGCCGCAAGCGATAGGGGCGGCATTGGCTTATCCCGGCAGGCAAGTCGTGGCGTTGTGTGGTGATGGAGGTATCTCAATGTTGTTGGGCGACCTTGCTACGATCGTGCAATACCATTTGCCGATTAAATTAATCGTGTTTAATAACCGTTCCCTAGGAATGGTAAAACTTGAGATGGAGGTGGCCGGACTGCCGGATTGGCAGACCACGATGCTGAACCCGGATTTCGCCCGGGTCGCCCTTTCAATGGGAATGGCGGGCTACAACGTGATCAACCCCGACGATGTATTCCCCACCTTGCAGAAAGTGTTTAACGCTGACGGACCGGCCTTGGTTAACATCATGACCGATCCGAACGCATTAGCGATGCCTCCCAAGATTGAGTTCTCCCAAATGCTTGGTTTTGCCCAAACCATGTATAAGTTAATGATGGAGGGGCGAAGCAAGGAGGTCTTGGATACCATCGATACGAATCTAAAACATTGGAAAGAGGTGTTTTAAACTCTCAAAAGAGCTGGATAACCGCTTTAGATTTCGCGCTTTGAATGGCAGCGTCCAATATCCGTACTACCATTAGGTTATTCTCCAACGAGGAAAGGTCCGTGGGAGGTACGTCAATCTCTTTACGGACGGCGGCTTTCAAGAAATAAAAGGAATCATTATAAGGAGCGTTCAAGGAAGGTGCTATTTCTTGGCGCTCCTTTCCGTTGGTATAAATTCGCATTTCCTTAGGTGTATCTTGGTAAATATATCCTTTGTCGCCATAGATATGCATATCTTTTCTACCCATCGGCCAACACCATGATCCCATGATCTGGACGGTTGCGGAAGGATATTCCACGATAATAGTCGCGTCATCGTCTACCTTGGGATAAAGATTCGGTTTATTCTGCCGTAGTACGGCGTATACGCTAAGGGGCTTTTCATCTTTCATGAGACGGGTGGCTAAGTTGGCTCCGTAACATCCAAAATCGATAACCGCCCCGCCGCCATTCAGCACGGGGTCGGTTAACCAGTCCGTGAACTCTTTTCCGCAGTTGATCTCGAAGGGACCTTGATGCCCGTCGTATACGTTGATACGATCGATCTTCCCGATAGCACCGCTGTCAATAAGGCGGAATGCCTCATGGTTGGTATTATACCACGTAGTCTCGTAGTTGGTAAGCAACAAGATATTTTTCTCACGGGCGAGCGATGCCATTCGGGTAGCATGTTCGTTATTTACGGCCAATGGTTTTTCTCCCATAACATGTATGCCTCTCGGCGCGCAAGCCTCTACCACACGAAGATGGTCGTAGATCGTATACGATGACCGCCTCCGGATGGGTCTTGTCCAGCATCTCGCCAAGGTCCGCATAGAACAGGTTTGGATCTAGCTTATCCCGCAGACCGTTATGTTCCCGTAAGTAATCATCTTTCTCGGCGACTCCTACAATCTTGAAATCGCCTCTATCCAAACGGCTTATCACCTCCCATAGATGTCCGTGGGATACCCCTGCCACGGCCAGTCGCAAAGGCTCTCCATCTTGCCCTTTCGCCGTGAGAGTTAAGAACGTAAATGTACATAACATAAGTAAGTAACGTGTGATCTTGTGTATATTCATGATATTATCTATATATAGTTTTTACAAAGATATACGATTATTTCTTACCTTTGCAACCCATTACTTATTCAGATTAAGGAAAACAGTATAATTTAGAAATATAAAGAAATGGCAAAAGAGCTGAAAGAACTTACACCGAGAAGTGTAAACTATTCGCAGTGGTACCAAGATTTGGTAATTAAGGCAGATTTGGCGGAGAATTCCGCCGTGCGTGGTTGTATGGTGATCAAGCCTTACGGATACGCTATCTGGGAGAAGATGCAACGTATCCTAGACGATATGTTCAAGGAAACCGGTCATGTGAACGCTTATTTCCCCTTGCTGATCCCGAAGTCTTTCTTAAGCAAAGAAGCTGAGCACGTAGAAGGGTTCGCCAAGGAGTGCGCCGTGGTTACTCACTATCGTTTGAAGACAAATCATGACGGTACGGGGGTTGTCGTAGATCCGGCAGCTAAACTGGAAGAGGAATTGATCATTCGCCCGACTTCGGAGACCATTATATGGAATACATACCGTAACTGGATTCAGTCTTACCGTGACCTGCCTATCTTGTGCAACCAATGGGCGAACGTGATGCGCTGGGAGATGCGTACTCGCTTGTTCCTTCGTACGGCTGAGTTCTTGTGGCAGGAAGGCCATACCGCTCACGCTACTCGTGAAGAAGCGGAGATAGAAGCTAAGAAGATGCAAGACGTTTATGCGAACTTCGCAGAGAATTATATGGCAATGCCGGTAATAAAGGGCGTGAAGTCTGAGAGCGAGCGTTTCGCCGGTGCTTTGGATACCTATACGATCGAGGCGATGATGCAGGATGGAAAAGCTTTGCAGGCGGGAACTTCCCATTTCTTGGGGCAGAACTTCGGTAAGGCTTTCGACGTTACTTTCATCGACAAGAACGGTAAGAGCGACTATGCTTGGGCTACTTCTTGGGGTGTTTCCACACGTTTGATCGGAGCGTTGATTATGTCTCACTCTGATGATAACGGTTTGGTATTGCCTCCACATTTGGCTCCGATACAGGTTGTGATCGTACCGATCTACCGTAGCGCTGAGCAATTGACGCAGATCAGCGAGAAGGTCGCTGGTATCGTGGCTAAATTGAAAGCGTTAGGCATTTCCGTGAAATATGATGACGCTGATAACAAGAAGCCGGGCTGGAAGTTCGCTGAGTACGAGTTAAAAGGTGTTCCCGTGCGTTTGGCTATGGGTGGTCGTGATTTGGAGAATAATACGATCGAAGTAATGCGCCGTGATACTTTGGAGAAGGAGACGATCACTTGTGATGGCATTGAGGAATACGTGAAGAATCTGTTGGAGGAAATCCAAGCGAATATCTTCAAGAAAGCGTACGATCACCGTGAGGCTAACATCATAAACGTAGATACGTATGAGGAATTTAAGGAGAAGATCGAGGATGGCGTCTTCATCATGGCCCACTGGGATGGAACCCCGGAAACAGAAGAATTGATCAAGAATGAGACGAAAGCTACGATCCGCTGTATTCCTTTAGCTGGTGATAAGACTCCGGGTAAGTGTATGGTGACAGGTAAACCGTCGGCTTGCCGGGTACTGTTCGCCAGAGCTTATTGATCGCCCCCCGGTTTCGGGGCGAGAGTGGTTATAAAAAAGGTACGCCTTACTGAATGTGTGAGGCGTACCTTATTTTTATTTAAATTGTTTTACTGTCTATTAACTCAATCCCTCAATCATGCCATCCACGATATCGATCTTTCGGGCTTGCGGCTCTTTAGGGAGCCCCGGCATACGCATGATCTCGCCCATGACGACAACGATCATCTCGGCTCCGTTATTGATGATTACATCTCGTACTTTTAGTTCGAAATCCTTGGCGACCCCATAAGCTTTCGGATCGGAAGAGAATGAATATTGAGTCTTGGCGATACAGATCGGATAATGGGAAATACCCAAGCTTTCGATCTGACGCAATTTTTTATCAGCCAAAGTCGTATAAACAATCGAAGAGGCTCCGTATATCTTCTGGGCCACTTTTTGTACCTTCGTACGGATCGGATCATTCAGATCATATGTATATTGTAAAGGAGCGGAAGGATGATTTTCGATCGTATCAACCACTAAGCGGGCAAGCTCCGTACCCCCTTCACCTCCTTCGGAGAAAACGTTATTCATGGCGAATCCAACCCCTTTTTCCTTGCAATGCTCAGCCACTAAAGCGATCTCCTCGTCCGTATCGGTAGCGAAACGGTTGAAAGTCACGATTACTTGCTGTCCGAAGCTCTTCATATTCTCAATGTGTTTATCTAAGTTAGCGAATCCGTTCTTTAATCCTTCGATATTCGGTTCCTTGATTTCTTTTTCAGGAACGCCACCATGAAGTTTTAAGCTCTGGGCAGTCGCTACGATGACTGTCAGTTTCGGTGAAAGCCCCGCTTTTCTACATTTGATATTAAAGAATTTCTCTGCGCCCAGATCAGCGCCGAAACCAGCCTCCGTAATCACATAATCTCCATAAGTAAGAGCCATTTGGGTGGCCAATATGGAATTACATCCATGGGCGATATTAGCGAAAGGACCTCCATGTACAAATGCGGGAGTATTCTCCGTTGTTTGTACTAGGTTCGGCAGTAATGCGTCTTTTAGCAATACGGTAATAGCTCCGGCTATGCCAAGATCATTTACCGTGAAAGGCTTATCTTCGTTTGTATAACCCAATAAAATATTTCCGACACGTCGTTTCAAATCCTCTATATCCGTAGCCAAGCAAAGGATCGCCATGATCTCTGAAGCGGGAGTGATGTCAAATCCGGTCTCGGTAGGGACACCGTTCGCCGAGCCGCCTAGACCCGATACGATGTTACGTAAGCTACGGTCGTTTACGTCAAGAACCCGTTTCCATTTGATCTCCTTCAATCCCTCGCAGGTGTTGCGAGTCTGATAAATATAGTTATCCAATAAAGCGGTAATCATATTGTGGGCGGAAGTAACCGCATGAAAATCCCCTGTAAAATGCAAGTTGATGTTTTCCATAGGAAGCACTTGGGCATATCCACCTCCGGCAGCACCACCTTTCATGCCGAAACACGGGCCAAGAGACGGCTCACGTAAAGCGACCACCGCTTTCTTCCCTATTTTATTCAGCCCTAAAGCCAGACCGATCGAAACCGTAGTCTTTCCGATTCCCGCTTTAGTGGGAGTGATAGCGGTCACTAAAATTAAATTATGCTGGTCCATTTGCTTTTTATCAATCAAATGGATAGGAACCTTGGCAATATACCTGCCATAATTTTGTACTTCCTCACGAGGGATACCTAACGTTGTCGCAACTTCCTTAATTTTACGCAAGTCTGTTTCTCTTGCTATCTCAATGTCCGATTTCATGTGCTTTATGTAAGTTTATATAGTTTGAACAAAGTAAATCTAATTTATTATAATAACAAAATGATACGGAACAAGGTTTTCCCCCTTTATGGAATAATAAGATTGTGTTATTTTGATATTTTTGTGCGAAGATGGCGATGATCTTGCTTTTTGTGATAGCTATTAGGCTTGAAATTAAACTTTTTGTAAAGTGAACTTTGCAAAAATCATACGTTTTGCTTGTCGCACTCTTAAAGAATTATAAAATAGTCTTTAAAATTATCCATCTATGATAATTTGATTAATTTTGTGGTGTCGCAACGATAAAAAGAAAGATAAAATGATTTGAGTGTGATAAATTGAAACAGATAAGAGATTAATAACATTAGCAATATAATATGTAAATTTAAGGTTATGTCAACAGTAAGATTTAGTCAGGTTACATTTGCTACTAAATCGTGGGTAGCAGAAGCATGGGAAAAGATGGTAGTGGAATTGTTTAGCGGCCGTGTCGTAGCGGAAGTCAAACATTTGGATGAAGTATGTGAATCAAAGTGGGAAGTAGAATTGAAGAAGCTTCAAAACGAGGTTCATTCTTTATGTCATCATGCGATCCATCAATTGCTCCCGATAGCCGGCTCTTATCAACAGGCATTACTGGATGACGTTGCCCAAGCCTATACGGTATACGCTCCGGAAGAAGCAGAGTCTATCTTCAACCGGGGAAACCAAGCGATCGAGGATATCAAAGGACATGTATCGGGTATTCGCTACAACGCTTGTAAAATGCGTGAGGCGAACCGTAAAGTAAGCGAGTTGGAAGATATGCACGCAAAAGCGATCATGTACCATAATTCAGTGAAACCTTATATGGATACACTTCGTTTCCATATCGATCAGCTTAAGCATATATTGCATGTAGCGTAATAAGATGGGCTGTCCGGGTTTGGTTACTCTCCGGGCAGCCTTCTTCTTTTAGCGAGGTTGGATAATCAGTAGGGAGAAATAGGGGAAATCCTTGGAATGTATAGTGGCGATATCAGTAGTATAATATTCTTTTCCTGTTCCTACATTCTCGAAATAATGAAAAACCGCCTTATCCGCATACTGCCGGATACAAGTATGAATAGCCTCTTGGCAACCCGGTAATTTCATGATGACGATGATCATTCCATTTTCTATTTTTGCCGAAAGTTCATCGAACGACGCAGTCCCGGGGATTACGTTAATTTGCTCCTCTTGTTTTACGATATGTATCCCGGCCAAGGCACCTGCCGCTATAAATGCCGGAATTCCTGCGATTCGATCTACCGGGATTCCTGCTTCCTCGAATTTATCGTATACATATTGTATAGATGAATAAAAACCAGCGTCTCCCTCGGCGACGATCACGATTTGTTTTCCTTTCAAATATTCAGCTTGGGCATCCAGAAACAATTCGTTATAAGCGTTTAACGCATCTGTCCGTTCCTTACTCATTGGCAAAATAAACGGATGGATCAAGGATTCGTCTACCTCAATAGCTTTCAATATATCCGTCGCCCGAGATATGATTCCATGCTTGCCTTGTGTAGCAGGACAATAGATAATATCAGCCTTTTGTAATGTTTTAAGCCCTTTCAGCGTAATTAATTCCGGATCACCGGGACCTAATGAGACGAAGTGAATAGGATGATTCATGTGTATCTGTTTTTATTTGAAACGCAAAAGTCCTTAAAATTGCGGATGTATACAAATATTCTTACTACTTTTGTCGCTGTAATAGGCTCCGCTTATCTCTTTTTCTGGGAGGCGGATTAAAAGGGAACCGGGTGAGAATCCCGGACAGACCACGCTGCTGTGAACTTCTAAACATTCGGACAATACCTTGGCCACTGGTTTCGTAATCGGGAAGGCGTCCAGAATGGAAGTAAGTCAGAAGACCTGCCGGTTCATAAATAAATGTTGCTGTCCCGTGGAGCAGGACGAGAGTAACTGTCAATGATCAACTGTCAATTAAACAAGGATTATGAATAAGTTTATAGCGGGTGGATGCTTGCTTTTATCGGTATTGACTTTATCATGTACTTCAGGTATCCGTGAAAAAGGAGAAATAGGGAAGACGGCTTCCGTAGAGCAATCCGCATTCTCGCAAGAGCAGGTTAAGCCTTTATACGCCCAAGGATTCAAGCTTACCTATGCGGATCAATATGTCTTGGCTGATATTCAAGATCCTCAAAACGAGGAAAGCACGACGTTTCATTATGCGTTCGTAAAAAGAGGTTCGAAACCCACGGGGATTCCCGTTGATTATACGATGATAGAGCTTCCTATCCGAAGCGTTATCTGTATGACTTCCCTGCAATTATCGAATTTTATTAAATTGGGTGCCTTGGATAAGGTCGTTGGGATTACCAGTACACGGCATTTGTTCAATAAAGAGATGAACGAACGCCTGAAAGAAGGTAAAACCGCAAAGATCGGTATAGAGGGAAATTTCGATAACGAGGTTATCATGAGTATGAATCCTGATTTGATCCTTGTATCGCCATTCAAGCGGGGAGGCTATGAGACGCTGAAAGACGTGGGTATCCCCTTGATTCCCCATTTGGGTTATAAGGAGACTACGCCATTGGGACAAGCTGAATGGATCAAGTTCATAGGCTTGTTGTTAGGGGTAGAGAAAGAGGGCAATGAGCGTTTTGCCGCCATTGAGAAGAGGTATAATGAATTAAAGGAACTTACGGCGGATGGCAAGGTTAAAAAACGTCCGATCGTTTTTAGTGGCGAGTTACGGGGTGGAAACTGGTATGCCGTAGGAGGAAAGAGTTTCTTGGCACAGCTTTTCAAGGATGCCGGCGCTGATTATTTCTTGAAAGACGATGAGCGATCCGGTGGTGTTACATTAGACTTCGAGACGGTCTATAACCAAGCGGACGATGCTGATTACTGGCGTATCGTGAATAGTTTCCCGGGAACGTTTAGCTATGAGGCATTGAAAGAGCAAGATCCTCGTTATGCGGATTTCCGTGCGTTCCGGGAGAAAGGGATTATCTATTGTAATATGAAGAACACGCCGTTTTATGAGAGTATGCCGACAGAACCGGAGATCGTCCTAGCGGATTTGCTTCATATCTTTCATCCGGATTTATTACCGGATCATGAGCCGGTCTATTATTCTCGACTTAAATAAGGAACACTGATGAGACATTCAAATACCCTATGGATGCTGGCGATTGTCACGGCTATTTTTGTTCTAATCTTTTTGAATTTGGTGTTGGGGTCAGTCTCTATTCCTCTTCAATCGGTTTGGCATATTATCTGGAATTCAGGAAATGAGCCTATTACATGGCAGAATATTATCTGGAAATCCCGACTACCACAGGCATTGACAGCGTTGGTAGCGGGAGCAGGCTTATCCATCAGCGGCTTACAGATGCAAACCGTTTTCCGTAATCCATTGGCCGGACCTTCGGTCTTAGGTATCAGTTCGGGAGCGAGCATGGGTGTCGCTTTTGTGGTGTTGTTAAGCGGTAGTTTAGGGGGCGTTGCCTTGAGTAAACTTGGTTTTATGGGGGAGATCGCCTTATCGATAGCGGCCGTGATCGGTTCCTTATCCGTGATGGCGCTGATCGTGTATGTTTCCCAAAAGGTAAAAGGAAATGTCACGTTGTTGATTATCGGTGTGATGATCGGTTACGTGGCAAACGCCGTGATCGGTGTACTTAAATTCTTTAGCGTCGAGGAGGATATCCGTGCATACGTGATTTGGGGATTGGGTAGTTTCGCCCGTGTTTCCGGTAATCAGATGACGTTGTTCGTGATTCTTATGACAATCTTGATCCCTCTCTCGTTCCTGCTTATCAAGACCATGAACTTGATGCTTCTTGGGGATAGCTACGCACGCAATTTGGGACTTAATATCAAGCGGGCCCGTTTGTTGGTTATCACCTCGGCCGGGGTCCTTACGGCGATTGTCACGGCTTATTGCGGACCTATTATCTTCTTGGGGCTAGCCGTTCCGCATTTATGCCGGGCCATATTTCAAACTTCCGACCATCGGATTTTAATGCCTGCGGTCTTATTCGCAGGTGCGGCGTTGGCGTTGATCTGTAATTTGATCGCCCGTATGCCGGGGTTCGAGGGAGCGTTACCTGTCAACTCGGTAACCGCTTTAGTAGGTGCTCCTGTAGTGGCTTCGGTATTATTTAGAAAACGAAAGAATGAATTGAACGAGTAAGATGAAACAAGATACGATTCATATTAACGGACTTTCGATCGGTTACCATTCTAAGAGTAGTACAAAGCTGGTAGCTAAAGGTATACACTCTACGATCTATAGTGGTGAATTAACCTGTTTGCTGGGTGCTAACGGGGTGGGGAAGTCTACTTTATTGCGCACGTTATCGGCTTTCCAACCTAAATTAGATGGGGAAATATTGGTCCTAGGAAAAGATATAGATGCTTATTCCGATAAGGAATTGAGCACCACGATCGGTGTCGTGCTGACCGATAAATGTGAGATCCGGAATATGTTGGTACGGGAATTGGTCGGGATGGGACGTAGCCCGTATACCGGCTTCTGGGGTAAGTTGAGCAAGGATGATAAGCGGATCGTGGAAGAATCCATCGCCCTTGTCCGCATTGAGGAACTAGCATCCCGCATGGTCCATACCTTATCGGATGGAGAACGCCAGAAAGTGATGATCGCTAAGGCGCTCGCTCAGGAGACTCCGGTTATTTACTTGGATGAACCTACCGCATTCCTTGATTTTCCCAGCAAGGTAGAGATTATGCAATTACTCCATCATCTAACCCGGAAAACGAATAAGACGATATTTATGTCCACTCACGATTTGGAGCTGGCTCTCCAGATATCGGATAAGATATGGTTAATGGACAAAGCGAATGGTATCTCTACCGGTACCCCCGAGGATTTGGCATTGAGTGGTCATCTAAGCAATTTCTTCGCCCGGAAAGGGATTGTTTTCGATAAGGATACCGGATTATTCCGTATAGATAATCAATTCTCCCGACAGATCCGCCTCGTTGGACATGGCCAGAAATACGCTATGGTGCGTAAAGCGCTCCAGCGAAACGGAATTTTGGCGAATCGGGAAGTGGAATCGAATATCTGGATTGAGACTGGCGATTTAAAGACCACCTACTTTATCATCCATGAGACTTCCGGCAGTACCTATATCACCCAAACGATAGAAGAATTACTTGCCTATTTTGATACTGAAAAATCATAACTATGAAATTTTCAATTCATAACTATGTTTTTCTTCATTCATAGTTATGAATTTTTTCCATTCAAATCCATTGTTTTAAAGTAAGCTAGCTTCGTCGGCTTTCCTGTAATTGCTTGAAAGATACATACAACTTTAATTCCACCATTCCTGTCACTTCTACGGCTGTGTGGAGTACAGGTGTTGGTTCAAGAAAATGGTTGGGGTTACACCTAATGAATATAGACAAAATCGAAACAATTAGACATTTAATTCAACGTCATGTAACAATATGAAGTTTGCATGTATGGATCTTTACACGGTTCTTCCGTCGGGAATCGTGCTAGCTCGTGCGTGCCTTTCCGGACAGTAAGTCCTAAATGTTAAATGAGTAGTGAGATGTAAAGAGACAAACGGTAAAAAAAACGATAATGTAAAATGAATCGAAAAATAGAAGTGATTGAGAATAAAGAAGTAGGTAGAAAAAAAATGTCTCTTTCTTACGTAGAAAGAGACAACTTTCAGAATGACGGATAAATATCCGTTTTCGGGTGTAAAAGTAGCTCAAATTGCCGATAAAGGCAAGGAGAGTGCTTAAATCTTTTGTCAAAATTAAAAAAGACAAACAATAGCGAGCCGTCAAGCGTGACGTGCCTTGTCCTATTAACATTTACAAGGGCTTGAAAAACAGCGGATAAAGAGCGATTTCTCTTTATTGTCTCTTTCTGCGTAAGAAAGAGACAGCGTGTTTGAAGCAAAAAAATGTGAAATGTAGTAGTGAAAAAGCACGTGCAGGTATGGAGGTCATAGGAATAAAATTACAAAAAGCAGTATTGATCATGATGTCAATAGTATCAATGTCAGGAGTGTCAAGTTGTGAGGATCGTCTCGATTCACCCCGCCCGTCTACGGGTGGAGGCAAGGCGGTAGAGGTATCCTTATGCGTGGGACTCGCCGATGAGGAAGACGCGGTTGGTGGGACCAAAACGATCATGGTTCCGGATGATCCGTTGGCTACTGCCAGACCAGATAAGTTATATGGCTTGGAAGTTTGGCAATATGACCGGAGTGGTAGCTTTGTGGCGGGAAAAGGAGCAAGTCTTGGGGATGTGGCTATCGGTTCTTCTTTCAGTGTAACCTTAACAGCCATGGACGATTGCCAATTATTGATCATAGCACGTGGTTATGGTAGTTCTAATTATACGGTTGGCTCCTTAAAGGATAAAAGTCTTTCCTCCGTTCAAGGTACGACAGCGCCTGCCTCCACGATTGAAGGAATAACAACGGAAGGCGGCGTTAATGCGATGCCCTATATTCTTCATTTACCTTATGTGAACGTAACGGAAGATGGCCGGATTGAGAGTCCCGAGGGCTCGGATATTCGTATCCTCTTGCGCCGCTTGGCTACCCGGCTTACGGTGGCATGGGAGAATCTACCCGATAATACCGGTTACGATTTGAGACAGGTCATGCTTCAAAGTATTCCCGTAGAGTATAAATTATTACCGGACAATAAGGACTCATACCCACCCCCATTAGACCAGTATAGGACGATACAGGTATCAAATGTGACAAACAAGGGCCAATACACCTGTTGGGCCCCGGCGGTGGTACGTGAGGAGAGTGCGAACGCTACCTCCGACTATTACCGTACGAAAGCGAACGCCCCCAAAGGAAGCGCCTATGCGACTTTTATCTCCCAGCATAAGACCGATAATAAAAAGAAACTGAACTATCGGGTCTATTTGGGAGGTAACTCCAGTAAGGATTTTAGTTTACGTGATAATACGAACTATATATATAAGGTAACGATGGATCATACATCACTTCCGGTAGACGATAAACGTATCACGATAATCGACCCAATCTTGGCATCAGAGAATAACAACAACCTAGTCCCGACGGCGAACTGCTTCATGGTTGTCCCGGGTGGTGCCTTCTGCTTCAATCCCTATACCTATTATGTTAATGGCGTTTCTAAGGATAATACGCTATTACGAGGTTGGTGCGGTCTTTCCGGTTCTACGCTCTCTTCCCCGATAAAGTCCGTGAAAGTATTGTGGCAGACCTTGGAGGATGGTGACTTGGGAGACCCAGTTTTAGGTGTCGTGACTAAATATGCCCCGCAAACCACGGAAGACGACCATACGAATATCGTGGAACTAAAGAATGGTGAAAGTTTGACTGACGCCCGTATCTATTGTCGTGTCGCCACGAATACGGTGGGAGGTAGCGGTATGATAGCCGCTTACGATGGTGATAACGGGACGGGCAATATCCTTTGGAGCTGGCATATCTGGGTAACGGATTATAGTCCTTCCGCTACGGCGAACGAATCCGTGGATGATGAGAATAAGCGAGTCCAGAAATACACTTATGGAAATAAAACACAATATCCTATGATGGATAGAAATTTAGGTGCGATGGCTGGTTATACGATCGCTCCTTCTGACAAATTGGAGCGTTCCAAGACAAATGGTTTTCATTATCAATGGGGAAGGAAGGACCCGTTTCCGAGTACCTATTCCTCAAAATCTCCGACATCTATCAAAGTCAATAGTGATAAACTTACTCCGGGTATGTTGAATCTATATCAGCCGGATGGTGTCTCTTACTTTATCAGAAAGTCTGTATCAGCTCAATATAAAATTCGGGCAGCTTTTCAAAACCCGACTGTAACAGCTAGCGCAGCTGCTGATAGCTGGTGCAGTGAAAGCTCTGATGTATTGTGGAACAGCTCTGAAGGTAATAAGACGGAATACGATCCATGTCCGGCAGGATGGCGTGTGGCTAGTAAGGTTAATTACCAGTCTTTTTTTACCAGTCAATCCTATACGGAATCAGAGAATATCGAGACAATGAATTTGGCTAACTCGAGTTTGGAAGGAGATGGAGGCGCTGTCTTTTATTTCGAGAATCAAGCCTCTGGTCGTAGCACTTATATTCGTTTTACAGGATATCAGCAATATGCGAATTCTTTCGATTTCATCGGAGGAATGGGTAATTTATGGTGTAGAGAGGCTAAGGGAGGGGGTGATAATGGGAGGCATGGATATGCGCTGTCTTTTATTTTACCCAATAAAGTAAGTTATGCTATGTCTGGCAAGCGTAATATCTCGGGTGCCTGGGCTACTCGTGACGCGCATCCGCTCCGATGTATTCAAGATCGATAAGATCATAAGGCTTCCCCTCGTGCCTTACCGCAAACGCTGGGGGAAACGTTCTTTGACATGATGAGATTAATAAGGAAAAGTGATAATCGCTGTTGTCATATAAATTGTTATATTTGTATTCACAACTCAAAATAGTGATACTTATGGAAACGAGAAGAATACCGATCGGCATCAGCGATTACAAGAAAATGATAGATGAGGGCTATTATTATGTGGATAAGACCGATTTTATCCGTCAGATAATAGAAGAAGGCGCTTTGATCACGCTTCTTCCCCGTCCGCGTCGCTTCGGCAAGACGCTGAACCTTTCGATGCTGCGGTACTTCTTCGAGAAGACGGATGGTAACGTGTTCCGTCCGTTGTTCGACGGCAAGTGTATCCGGGAGTGGAAGGGTTTTGACAGGCATCAAGGTCAATACCCTGTGATCATGTTGACGTTGAAGGACTGCAAGGCGGATACGTTCGAGGACACGTTGGTCAGAATAGGCTATGAGTTGAAAAACGAGTTTACTCGCCATGCTTACTTGCTCGATTCTCCCAAGATGCGGCCTAATTACTTGGATGACTTTATGGCACTTTATGAGGGCAAGGCTTCCCGGGGACAATTAGAGGGTTCCATCAGCTTGCTATCCGAACTGTTGACGCTCCATTGGGGCATGCCCCCTCTGGTATTGCTCGATGAGTATGATACTCCGATCCATGTGGCTTTCGACAAGGGCTTTTATGATCGGATGATCGTCTTCATGCGCAACTTCATGTCGATGGTTTTCAAGGACAATACGTCTATCTTCCGGGGGGTGATCACGGGTATCCTCCGTGTAAGCAAGGAGTCGATCTTTAGCGGGCTGAACAATATCGACGTGGATACCTTGCTGGATCGTCCGATGTGTACGGCGTTTGGCTTCACGCAAGTGGATGTCGACACGCTGCTCGACTCATACTCGTTGGGTGATCAGAAGTCAGAGGTCAAGCACTGGTATAACGGTTACTTGTTCGGGAATGAGGTGGTCTATAATCCATGGTCTGTATTGAACTATATAAATAAAGGTGGTGTCTTTGCCCCTTACTGGGTGAACACGGGCTCAGACGTGTTGCTTCGTCATTTGATAGCGGAGGGCCCCTCCCAAGTACGGAAGGGAATCGAGACGCTTGTCCAAGGCGGTAGTCTGTGTAGCGTGATCAACGACAAGCTGGCTTTCCCGGACCTGTTGTCTAGCGCGTCCAACATCTGGTCTTTCATGCTGTTCAGCGGCTATCTGAAAGCGTCAGAGGGGAGAATGACCCCGGATCACTTGATGTCGTACACCTTGGGGGTGCCGAACACGGAGGTTTCCACGGTTTTTTCTACGATCATCCGGGGTTGGATCAACGACGGCCCGGTGAAGAACGACCGCTTGGAGATGATGCTGCAGGCTTTGGACGAGAACGAGATGAATATCTTCCAGCGGCTATTGAATGACTTCGTCGTGAATACGCTCTCCTATTACGACACGAACGGGCGTGAGCCGGAAAAGGTCTATCAGGCGTTCTTGTTGGGAATGCTGATAAGTCACGGTGCGTACGAGGTGAGCAGTAACCGTGAGTCGGGTTTGGGCCGTTACGACATCCTTCTTCGTCCCCGTGACCTTGGTGGCAGGGGTTTTATCATGGAGTTGAAAGTGTACGACCCTATGTTTGACGAGTCTGTGGACAAGGTGCTTGATTCCGCCTTGGCGCAGATCGAGAAGAAGCAATACGCCGCCACGCTCCATGCGGCTGGGGTGCGAGACATTCTCAAAATGGCGATCACGTTCGATGGCAAACGTGTGTGGGTGAAGACCACCGAGTAAAATAACACTCCTTATCCTTATTAATCCCGTCATGCGATGATATAATTGTTGTCGCATGCGTGAAGTTACACGGTACCCCCGTCGGGTATCGTGCGGTTTCGTGCGTGCCTTTCCGGACAGTAAGTCCGAAATGTTAAATGAGTAGTGATTTGTAAAGAGACAAAAAGCGAAATGAAAGAAAATGGAAAAAAGGAAAGAAAATGGAAGATATTGAGAATGAAGGTGTGAGAGAAAAAAAGTTGTCCCTTTCTTACGCAGAAAGAGACAACTTTCAGAATGACGGATAAATATCCGTTTTCGGGTGTAAAAGTAGCTCAAATTGCCGATAAAGGCAAGGAGAGTGCTTAAATCTTTTGTCAAAATTAAAAAAGACAAACAATAGCGAGCCGTCAAGCGTGACGTGCCTTGTCCTATTAACATTTACAAGGGCTTGAAAAACAGCGGATAAAGAGCGATTTCTCTTTATTGTCTCTTTCTGCGTAAGAAAGAGACAGCGTGTTTGAAGCAAAAAAATGTGAAATGTAGTAGTGAAAAAGCACGTGCAGTTATGGAGGAAATAGGAATAAAATTACAAAAAGCAGTATTGATCATGATGTCATTAGTATTAATGTTAGGAGTGTCAGGTTGTGAGGATCGTCTCGATTCACCCCGTCCGTCTACGGGTGAGGGTAAGGCGGTGGAGGTATCGCTATGTGTGGAATTTGCCGACGAGGTGAACCCTCTGAAAATAACTGACGGGACGCTCGACACGAAAGGGTTAACTGATAATAAGGCTTGCGGTTTGAATGTGCGCTTTGGTCCATCCTTGACATCAAAGGCTGTCTCTGATGTGGTTGATCCTTTGGCAACCGCTAAGCCGGATCAACTTTATGGTCTGGAGGTCTGGCAGTACGATGGGAATGGTACTTTCCAGTCCGGAATGGGAAAAAGCATCGGCGATGTGGCTATCGGCTCCTCGTTCACGGTCACGTTGAAGGAGATGGAGAAGTGCCAGTTGTTGATTATAGCCCGTGGCAGTAATGGCTCTACCAATACGGTAAGCTCGCTGGCGAATAAGAGTCTCTCCGCAATTCGAGAGATGGCATTGAGCCGTACCTCCATCGACTCGATAAAAGATATCAATACGATGCCTTTTATCATGCTTCTTACGGACGCTAAGATTGTAAATGAGAATGGCACGTATAAGATACAGAGTAAGCAAGGTACGGATGTCCGTATCCTGCTAAAGCGTTTGGCGGCACGGTTTCATCTGACATGGGACTATGAGGTTCCCGATTATGCTTTGAGTCAAGTGATACTGGATGCTATCCCCGCTGATTATAGATTGATCCCTACCCTTGATGAGAATGGTCGTTATCCCTCGGAGTTTGACCAATATACTTATTTGCTGCTTTCACCGGAGGAAATGGCGAAGAAAGGCTATGCCTGCTGGCTTCCTGCCAACGTGCGGGGTAGCGTGGGTGGCGTGACTTCACAAAACTATCGGTCGAGGGAGAACGCCCCGACCGCAAGTACATACTTACAGTTTACAGCTACTCACTCTGATGGAAGCAAGAAACTCAACTACCGTGTGTATATGGGAAAAGCAATCTCTGATTTCTCCGTGACCTCTAATACAAACTATATATATAACGTGGGGATTAAGCACACGGGAATACTTCCGGATGATAAGCGCGTGACTTTTGTCGATCCCATCTCTGCCTCTCAAAACAATAACAACCTTGTCCCAACGGCAAACTGCTTCATGGTGCCCCCGGGAGGAGCTTTCTGTTTCGATCCCTATACTTTTTGGTGTGATGGGAGCCAGATCGATAATGTGTATCTTACGGGAGGGACGGGAGCCTGGTGTAATCGTGATATCTCCGAGGTTAAACTTATTTGGCAAACGAGAGACGAGGGAAATATAGGTGAGCCTGCTATGGGGATCGTAAACTCGGACGATGATCATAGCAATATAGTAGAGTGGAAAGACAATAAAATATACTGTCGTGTGGCCCCCAATACGAAGGGAGGAAGTGGAGGAATCGCCGCTTACGATTCAGGAGGTAAAATAGTTTGGTCTTGGCACGTGTGGGTAACGGACTACGCTCCTTCGTCTATTGGTGGAGAGACGGTTCTTATCAAAAACCAGCGTAAGTTTGCGTTGTCGTATAATGGTACTAAACAATTACCTATGATGGATCGTAATCTAGGTGCTTATGATGGCTATACAGAAATTCCCGGCTCGATCTTACTGATGTCTCGTGCGAATGGATTCCACTATAACACTGGACGGAAAGATCCTTTCCCTAGCAGTTATACGAGACGGAATCTTAGCGCAGAATATAAATTTTCCGTGACGAGTGACCGTCCGGCAAAAGATGTGTTGGTCCGTTTTAAGGCGGATGGCATGAATTGGATAATCCCTAGTAACTTGTCTGGTAATAGCATAGAGACAGGATACCGCCAACCTTTATCTCCCGGAAGATTAGCTAACGCATCTGTAGGATGGGCTGTCCCTAAGACGTTGCACGATCCGTGTCCGGCAGGTTGGAGGATACCAACAGAAAATGAGCTTCAAGCATTGATTAACCTAAATACGAATTACCCCTCGGATGCCAATATAAAAAACGAAGGTGGTGTTCTTTTGAAGTTTGACGATACGGATATTAAGACCTATTTACGTTTGTCTGGCTATGTGATAGGGGTAGCTCAATTGAACAACGTAGGATATTGTGGATATATACTGACTTCTACGAAGTCTGGCAGCTATAGTAAAGTTTTAACGATAGGCCTGCAAGGGGCTGTGGCCGGAGATGCTGGGGCAAGAAGATTTACGGGAAAAGAGTTTGGTGATATCCATTCTACCCGCTGCATTCAGGAACGGGTGAACTAATATGCTCCCCGTCGGGTATCGTGCGGTTTCGTGCGTGCCTTTCCGGACAGTAAGTCCGAAATGTTAAATGAGTAGTGATTTGTAAAGAGACA
>ERZ780151.455-NODE-455-length-41675-cov-3.084286_pt1 | contig 41675 bp, 23 predicted proteins | sample MGYA00510983_ERZ780151 | MGnify/ENA primary metagenome ERZ780151 (study PRJEB29588, sample SAMEA2144623) | human gut metagenome | biome: human gut; feature: human-associated habitat; material: faeces | place: Denmark | collected 2008/2010 ... | reverse complement strand
CGGCCGAGGTTAGCGACGACCAGAGCAGCGTGCGCCTCGCGCTGACCAACAAGAGCGGGGCCGAGATAGCCAGTGCCGACATACCGGCAGGCAGCGGCGGCGGTGGCGGTGAGAGCAGCACGACAAAGATAGTGCTCAGTGCCTCGGTGGACCATGCCACGGTGAAGGAGGGCGGTAGCGTGCGGCTTACCTACACTTATGACCACCAGAACACGGGTGGAGACAGCACCGGACAGAAAGCCACAATACAGGTGATTATCAAGCGCGGTGCCACGACGACCTATTCCGACACCATACAGGATGTTGGCAAGGGCAGCTATGACGTTGACCTGACGAAATACCTGCTGCTCGGCACGAGCGACATCTATGTGATAGCCACCTCTACGGACCCGAATACCGGCAAGGCTCAAAAGAAACAGGCCTATGTGAGCGTGAAAGTGGTGACGCTGTCGCTGCATAGCTCATACAACCTTGCCAACGCCCTGTCGAAAGGTGGCTACGGGGTGAGCGAGACAGTGAGCATACCCTACAGCGTGAGCGGCAGCGGCACGAAGACCGTTTTTCTCTATGTGGACGGCAACCAGCGAAGCTCGGAGAGCGTGACAAGAAGCGGCACGACGAATGGGAGCTTCGACATCCCCATGAGCGGTCTGAGCATGGGACGGCACAACATACAGATGGTGGCGGAGATGGATGCCGGGAACGGTCTGACACTGAAGAGCGAGAGTATATACATCGACATACTCAAGGGCGGCAGAAATGTTCCTTTCGTAGGGCTGATGATGACCAATGCCGACGGACGCATCATGACGGCCACGGAATATGCCCAGCCGACGATTGGTGTGGGACAGTATGAGCAATGCTCGCTTTCGTTCGCAGCCTATGACCCCACTGCCACACCTGCAGAACTGACCATCAGCCGCAACGGGAGCGTGGTGCAGACGGTGAGCGTGGCAAGGACGACGCAGCACTATGAGAACCGCTTCACGGACAAAGGAAGGCAGACCATGGTCTTCGCCGTGGGTCAGACGGCCTACACCTTCTACGTTGACGTGGCCGAGAGCAGCATTGACATCGGCGAGGCCACCTATGGGCTGTCCGTGAAACTGAGCCCGTCGGGTCGCAGCAACGGTGAGAGCAATCCCGCCAGATGGGACTCGAACGGCATTAGAACGTCGTTCGAGGGCTTTGACTGGAAGAGCAACGGCTGGACGGGTGACTCGCTGCTGCTGACGAATGGGGCAAAGGCCGTCATCGGCTGTGAGCTTTTCAAGACCGACGCCGGGATAACGGGCAAGACCATCGAGATGGAGTTCAAAGTGAGCAACGTGAGCGACCGCACGGCAGAGGTGATCAGCTGCATGAGCGGCGGAAAGGGCCTGAGCGTGACTCCCGTGGAGGCGAGCATCAAGACCGGCACCATCCTGCACTACACCAACGAGGACGGCGAGGACGCGAGCCGCGAGATAAAGATAGGCACGAAGTTCGCCCCTGACGTCTGGCTGAAGGTGGCATTCGTCATCGGCAAGCGTGCCGACGGGCGGCTGATGGAACTCTACGTGAACGGCAACCGTGCAGGTGCCGACATCTATGACAGCGGCTACTACTTCCAACAGGACACGCCCGTAGGCATCACGCTGGACAGCGACGCTGCCGACCTTGAAGTGAGAAACATACGCATCTATGACCGTGCGCTGACTGACGACGAGGAGCTGGAGAACCGCATGGTGGACTCCACGTCGGCCGACGAGATGATGGAGCTGTGGAGCGAGAATGACATCATCGGTGAGACAGGCAACGTGGACATTGACAAACTCCGGGCCAAGGGCAAGGGCGTGATGCGCATTGTGAGGAAAGGCGGCCTTGACGAGGTGAACGAGACTAACAACAAAAAGACCGACTTTCTGGCCGACATCTATTTCTACAGTCCGTTCGGCAAGCAATATGACTTTGTGCTTCACGACTGCTATATCCGCATTCAAGGCACGAGCTCGACGAAATATCCGAGCAAGAATATCCGCATCTATCTGTCGAAGGGAGGCACTGGCCTCAGCATGGAGATAAACGGTCAGCCGGTGGAGAAGAAAGCCTATGCTCTGAGACCCGGCGGCATCGCCATGGGGCTGCTGTGCGCCAAGAGCGACTACAGCGATTCGTCTATGAGCCTCAACACCGGCGGTGCGAAGCTGTTCAACGAAGTGATGAAAGAGTTGGGACTTCTGACACCTCCGCAGCGCTACCAATATGAGCAGGCCGGGAAGAATATGTCGGCCGTGACCATCCGCACGGCCATCGATGGTTTCCCTATCGACATTTTCAGCGCAGAGACCGTTGACGGCGAAAGCACGTATTACGGTCAGTACAACCTCAACAACGAGAAATCCAAGAGCGGCAAGCTGTTCGGCATGGAAGGTCTCGACGGCTTCACGCCCGACTGTCCGCTCACCCTGGAGACACTGAACAACGGCGAGAAAGCCTGCCTGTTCCAAAGCAGCAGTGATGAGGACTTCGCGGCCAACTTTGACGCAGGGCTGGAGACCAACGTGCCCGATGACGTGAAATGGGCAGGACTGAACGAGGCGCAGCAAAATGCGCTGAAACGCCTGTTCGGATGGATCAGGTCGTGCGTGCCGGAGGGCGCGAATGCCGATGATATCACTACGTTCAAGAGTGAGAAGTTCGCCACAGAGGTAGAACAGTATTTCAATAAAGACTTCCTACTCACGTATTACATCTATACCGACTATGCAGCGAGCGTAGACCAGCGCGTCAAGAACATGCTGCTCAGAACCTGGGACGGCAAGATATGGTACATCACCTATTATGACGGCGACACTCAGTATGGCAAACGCAACGACTGCTTCCTCGCCTATGATTATACCATCGACCGGGACACCTATGACGCGGAGGCTTCGAAGTTTGCCTTCGAGGGCAGGGAGAGCTGGCTGTGGAATCTTGTACTGGCCAACCTTCAGGATGACCTTAGACGGTGTGCCGCCAATTTCAGAGCCAAGATGACCCCGGACAGGGTGCTGGCCATGCTGACCGTTGAGCAGATGGGCAACTGGAGCGACAGAGCCTACAACAAGAGCGGATATCTGAAATATATCAAACCGGCCATGGTGGAGACCTACGGCAAGAAGTGGCCGTTCATCTATGCTCTGCAAGGCAACAACAAGGCATTTCTGACCTACTTCATCCGCAACCGCTATGCCCTGCTCGACGCCAAGTATGGAACGAGCAGCTTTACGTCGGACAACATCGACCTCTATATGTCGAGGACATCTGCTGACACGGCTGACACAGTTAGGCTTACTGCCGGTGAGGTATATGCCTTCGGCTACGGCACGAACAACAGTCCTAATCTTGCCAACACGGGCATCGTGGAGGCAGGCAAGACGGCAACGCTGGAGATTAAGGGTGCATACACCGTGAACGACCCGTTGAGAATATATGGTGCGAGCCGCATGCAGACGCTTGACATGAGCGGTGCTGCCGACCATCTGAAGAATGGTTTCGACCTTGGAAAGTGTACCGCGCTGAGAGAATTGAACATGCAGTCGGGTACTGGTGGCAGCACAGGCTGGTGGCTCAGTATAGGCACCTGCCAACAGCTGAGAACCGTGAACCTTCGCAACCAGCAGCAGGCAAAGACTGGCGGCAGCACCTCGACCGAGCTTGACTTCACCACGCAGCCCAAACTGCAATACCTTGACGCCCGCGGCACACAGGTGAAGAGTGTAAGCTTCGCCAAAGGCTCTCCTTTGACAGAAGCCATGCTGCCCGGTACGCTGACCGTGTTGCGCCTTGAATACCTCAGTAAGCTGACGACCGACGGACTGAGCCTTGAAAGCTATGCAAACGTGAAGACCCTCATCGTGGACGGTTGTCCGAACATCAACTGGGAAACACTGTTGGCACGATGCTCTAACGTGGCACGGCTCCGTGTGACGGGCATCAGCAAGAGTGATGACGGAACATGGCTCTCAAAATTCATGTCCATGGGCGGCATCGACGCAGACGGCAACGCCACCGAGACCTGCGCCCTCGTAGGGACGGTACACCTCACGCACTACATGGATGAGGAAGAGTATGCCAAGTACACCGCGCACTTCCCGGAGCTCAATATCAAGCAGCCTGAATATACGATGATAGAATTTGACGACTCTGTGGCCGATGATGCAAACGTCACCAACCTTGACAATGGGACCGGTTATGCCTCCGGCAGTACGTACAAGCCCAATGGCCATATTCTGAAGATTCTATCCCAACGCCATCGCGTATTGGCCAAGGTAACGAAAAAGCCAACGACAACTACTATCAACATGGCAGGGCAGGACATCACCGTAAACAATCCAGACGGAGAAATGACCTACTATCCTCTTGATGACGAGAACAGCCGTAAGTATGCGGATGGGACGGAGGCAAAGCTGGACGGAAGCGATGGCGACTGGATGATGTATGAGCCGTTTTTCTGGTGCAAAGGTATTAACGACTACCTTAACGGTAAGCATTACAGCTGTTACAGCAGCAATGATCGGGAGCACGAGCCGGAGCGCCCTGTGGCCTCTGTGCTTACGCTGGAGGATATTGGTGCGCAGGAAAGTGGTATCTTGAAAGGCCGCAAGATAATGGCAAACAAGGAAACGCTGGCCAATTCCTACACAAACGACTCGTCATATAGTGTCTGCAAGGTCGTGGTTTCCGGCTATAAGCGTGTTCGCTTCCCAAGTGTACCAGGAACGAACCTTGTGGGAGCAGTCTTTGTGGACAGTACGGGTAAGGTGCTCAGTTCCGTGGTTGTTCCGACCATCACAAACAACTTCGAGCCGGGAATGTATATCATCAAGGACATCCCGGATGGTGCGACCGCACTCCACTTCACCATCCTCAACACGGCTGAGTTTGATAAAGTGGTACTTAGCAACAGCAGCCGGATAGAGGACATGGAACCAGATTGGGTGGCAGACGATGAGCATTTGTGTGCTGTGGTGGGTTCAACAGCCATTGGCTCTAAGCTGCGTGCTGTGATAAGCGGTGGCAGCACCACGTCAAACATGACATGGACGGACTTTCATTATTACAGCGTGCAGCGCGGCATGCAACAGATAGACGCACAGATGCATTCCCGTATCGCCAATCTGTTCTATGCCAAGTATGGGCGCAGAAATGCCCAGGAACAGTGTGGTGCTGGCTCTCACACCAATATGCGCACAACTGGCGGAACCGCAGATATGGGTATGACTGACACCATCGGCTACGAGGAGGCGAAAAGCGTGAATGCCAATGTAACCAACAGCCTCATCGACAATCTTGTTCATCAGTATGCATGGTATAGGAGCAAGGATGAATATGGAGGAGCAAGCGTCACGCAGGTGAACAATATCTGCTGCCTCGGTTATGAGGATATTTATGGTCATAAGTATGACATGATGGACAACGTCGATCTCCCCAATGACAACGGCAACCAAGGCAAATGGCGTATCAGAATGCCGGATGGCACGTTCCGCAAGGTCAAGGGCTCAACATACAATGGCATGTGGATAGAGGCAGTTGCGCATGGTAAATACATGGATGTCATCCCAGTGGGAAACGTCAGTGGCTCATCCTCTACATATTACGGCGACATCTATTGGGTCAGTACCAGCGTTTCCCGTGTGGTTTATCGTGGCCACTTCAGCGCGTATGCGGGTGGCGGTGTGTCGTTTGCGAATGCGAGTAGCGATGCATCGTTTGCGAGCGCGAATGTCGGGTCGCGTCTGGCCTTCCGCGGAAAAATCGTTAAAGCGCAAAGCGTCGCAACGTATAAAGCGATAGTCGAGGTCGCGTAAGCGTAAAGCGAAAAAGCGTTAGAAAGGCGTTGGAGTGATGTTCCAATGTCCTTCTAACGCATTTAAAGAACCGGCGAAGCCGGTCGATTTTTTGGGGGAAAAATGAGGGTTGCCCCTTGTGGAGAGGCCTGATTTTTTTGTGTAAGAAATCCCAATTTAACTATACAAAGTTAGTTATTTTTTTTCAAATAGCCAAAGATTTATGCCTTTTTTTCGGGGTTATTATTGATGTAAAAAAGACCATAAAAAAGCCGTTTCGTTTTATGATTAGTAACGCTTCGTTTTATATATCGTGAACATTTCGTTTTGAGGATTATACTTGCCGTTCTTAGTCTCGAAAGTGACATAGCGGCTGCTCTTGTCCTTAAACTTCTCACGTGGTATACCAAGTGCGTCTGCCACATTACCAATGAAAGTTTTGGGCTGAGTTACAGAATTTTCGTATTCCTTTACAAGAGTATCAAGATTATTCAATACCTTTGCACCGTCAGCACTTGAGATGGCAGTTAATGACCTGGGGCTTGTCCCCAGCGAGGCGGTTTCAAGTGCTTTTTTTTGTTCTTATTCAAAAGGGCATCATTCGCCATATCCAGCACACGCTGACCTTCCTCCACATCATCTATCACATCAAGACCTGCCTCACGCTCCAAGTCCATCACGGCATCACGCAAAGCGGCCTCACGCTTCGAAACAGAAACTACACCGCCACCAGCCTTCATCTGCTTCACATCACCCTTCTCACCATTCTGTAGGGACGTACGTTCGTGCGTCCGCTCACCAACATTCTCACCATTTGATTGCTCCCAAACCTCCGGCTCAGAAACATTTTCGCCTTTATTGACAGCACTTCCAACATTATTACCTAACTTTGCAGCAGAGGAACCACCGACAGGGTTGGTACGTTGGTTTCCGTGCACCGTAGTGTCGGATGCGGAAGGCACGGTTACCTTTTTAATGTAGGCCAGCATACCCTCCTTTATAACGTTTTTTATCTTTCTCTCACTCTTGATATAGTTAGACATTACCACCTCCATACCTTGTTGCTGTACGGATACGGCATTGTAATAAGTGACATAGCTTCCATCTGCGTTCCTGAATATCTTGACAAATATGTACGAGTATGGACGCTCCGTTTTCTTATAATGTCCTATGAATGAAAGAGTTGGAAGCAAATATCAATGTAACTCATTGTATATAAAACAATTAAGGAGAGACAACATTCTTGACTCTCCTTAACATTCAAGCGGAAGATGAGGGATTCAAACCCCCGATACCCGAAAGGGGTATACCGGATTTCGAGTCCAGCGCATTCGGTCACTCTGCCAATCTTCCTTAAAGCAAGTGCAAAGGTAGTGAAAATTGACAATAGAAGCAAATTTTTTGAGGCTTTTATTTTTGTCTTTACAGAAAAGGTATTGCTTTAATACGTTTTCTTAGTTCATTAGCCTCGCTTTTTCGTATGGCGAGGGTCATGCTGCAGGTATTGTCAAAGTGCTGTTTGATGATCCGTGGATTCATCTCCTTCACTATGCGCATCACGTCGTTCATCTCGCTGTATGTGAAGTTGAATTCTATTTTCTCCTCAACAATGCGTGTCTCTATTTGGCATTTGTCTAATGCGTCGGCAGCTGCTGTACGGTAGGCGTTGATAAGCCCCCCTGTTCCTAAGTTTACGCCACCATAATATCTCACTACGATTACCGTAACGTCTGTGAGTTGCCGTGCATTGATTTGATTGAGTATAGGTTTACCTGCCGTAGAAGATGGTTCGCCATCGTCGTTAGCTCTAAACGTTGCGGGATCAGTTCCGATGTTGTATGCATAACACACGTGGCGTGCATCGTAATATTTTCGTTTATAAGCCGTCACTTTATCCATGGCCTCTTCTACGCTATCCGTATGTAGAGCAAAGGCGAGGAATTTGCTTCGCTTTTCAGTGTAGTATCCCTCGCCTATTTTTGCTGTTATCGTGTTATATGTATCTACCATCAGCTCAGCTTATGAACGATGAGTCCAGAACGCAACTTAGGTTCGAACCATGTAGCCTTTGGAGGCATAATTTTTCCAGAGTCGGCAATGTTCATTATCTGCTGCATTGTTACAGGATAAAGTGCCAATGCCCAGCGCATTTCTCCGCTGTCTACTCTGCGTTTAAGCTCTTCCAAGCCTCTGAGTCCACCCACAAAGTCTATTCTCTTGTCACTGCGCAGGTCTTTTATGCCCATGAGCTTGTCGAGAATGAGTCTTGAGGATATATCTACGTCGAGCACTCCGATGGGGTCTTTATCATCGTAGGTACCAGGCTTTGCGGTCAGTCGATACCAGTTCTTGTCGAGATAGAGCGAGAATTCGTGCAGTTTTTGTGGCTTATAGATGTCTTTACCCATTTTCTCAACTTCGAAGTCTTCGCTTAGCTTCTTGAGGAACTGCTTAGCCGTCATTCCGTTAAGGTCTTTTACCACTCGGTTGTAGTCCAGAATGGTGAGCTGACTAGCGGGGAAGCACACAGCCATGAAATAGTTATACTCTTCATTTCCCGTGTGATGTGGATTGCTTTTGGCTTTTTCTGCGCCCACTAGTGCTGCTGCGGCGCTGCGGTGATGACCATCTGCGATGTAAAGGCTTGGTATCTTGGCAAATTCTTCAGTTATGGTGTTGATGTCATCCTTGTTGCTGATAACCCAGAACTGATGTCTAAAGCCGTCTATAGGAGCTTTGAAATCATACTCAGGTGTGGTGAGTGAATAGCGTTTGATAAGCGCGTTAAGAACGTTGTCATCAGGATAAGCGAAGAAAACGGGCTCCATATTGGCGTCACACACACGCACATGCTTCATACGATCTTCCTCTTTATCTTTTCGTGTGAGCTCGTGTTTCTTGATTACTCCAGAAAGATAGTCTTCTACGGAAGCGCCTACAACGAGTCCGTATTGTGTCTTACCGTTCATGGTCTGAGCGTATAGATAATAGTGCTCTTCCTTGTCCTGAACGAGCCATCCCTTTTCCTGAAATTTCTTGAAGTGCTCTGCTGCGCTCTCATATACACGCGGGTCATACTCGCTTGTACCGGGCTCGAAGTTAATCTCGGGCTTGATGATATGATAAAGGCTCATTTCGTTGTCACCAGCCTCGGCGCGAGCCTCTTCAGAGTTGAGCACGTCATAAGGACGGCTCTCTACTTTCTCCACTAAATCTTTTGGAGGACGAAGCCCCCTGAATGGTTTAATCTTTGCCATAATTACTAATAATACAATCTTAAACTTTGAAAATGCTGAAACAGAGAGTGAAGGCTTTCGGTATGATACTCTTTGCAGAGAGCCTTGGCTGCCCCACTCTCTTTTATTGCTAACTTATTATTTGTTTACTTGGAACTTTGTGTCACCCGTCTTAAAGAATGCCACTATCTGTCTTGCGGCTGCCATGCCGGCGTTTACATTGGCCTCTGCCGTCTGTGCGCCCATCTTCTTAGGTGTAGAGAAATATCTACCCTCAAACTTTCTGAAGTCAGCGTCAGCATCAGGCATGATGTCTGTGATATACTTTAAATCATCACGCTCAGCAAGTAGCTTTAGCAATTCGGGCTCATTGATAACTTCTTTGCGAGCCGTGTTGATGAGTATTCCGCCTTTCTTGAGTTTGCTTACCACGTCATAGCCGATACTTTGCTTTGTCTCTGCTGTTGCCGGGATGTGCAGGCTCACTATGTCGCAGTTTTCAAACAGTGCGTCACGAGAAGGAGCTGCATGTACTCCAGCTTTTTCTATAACATCTGCCGGACAATACTCATCATAAGCATAAACGTCCATGTCGAAGCCTTTTGCTATGCGTGCCACATTGCGGCCCACGTTGCCGAAAGCCAATATGCCGAGCTTCTTGCCCTTTAGTTCCGTACCTGCTTTTCCGTTGAAAAAGTTACGCACGGTGTAAACGAGAAGTCCGAAGACGAGTTCGGCCACGGCATTTGAGTTTTGTCCGGGAGTGTTCTCAACCACCACATTTTTCTGTTTGGCATAGTTGGTGTCGATAGAATCATATCCTGCTCCTGCACGAACCACAATCTTGAGCTGTTGAGCCGCGTCTATTATCTCAGGCGTTATTTTGTCTGAGCGCACTATCATAGCATTAGCGTCGGCAACAGCTGCCTTTAGCTGGGCCTTATCGGTATATTTTTCCAGCAGTTTAACCTCGTGTCCTGCCTCTTCAAGTTCTTTTGTTATGCCTTTCACAGCGGCTGGAGCGAAAGGCTTTTCGGTTGCTATTAAAACTTTCATAACGTGTGTTTTTAGCGATTACGGCCGCCCGCTGTGGGGTGGCCGCCATCTGTTGGGTTAATGTTGAGCTTCAAAATCCTTCATTGTCTGCACAAGGGCGTTAACGCCTTCCATGGTCTGGGCGTTGTAGCAAGACGCGCGGAAGCCTCCCACAGAGCGGTGGCCCTTGATGCCCACCATGCCTCTAGAGGTAGCGAAGTCGAGGAATGGTTTCTCCAGTTCCTTATATTCATCGTTCATGACAAAGCATATATTCATGAGCGAGCGGCTGCCCTCTTCCACAGTACCACGGAAGAGCTTGTTGCGATCTATCTCGCCATACACCACTTTAGCTCGTTCCTCAGCGCGGCGTGCCATTTCTTTTACGCCACCCTGAGCCTTGCACCAGCGCATGGTTTCTAGCAATGAATAGATAGGCACTACAGGCGGCGTGTTGAACATAGAACCTTTGTCTACATGTGTGCGATAATCTATCATTGTGGGTAAATCTCTGCCAGACAGCCCGAGTGCGTCGTCTTTCAAGATAACCACGGTTACACCGGCCATGGCCATGTTCTTTTGAGCGCCGGCATATATAGCCTTATATTTTGACACATCCACCGGACGGCTCATGATATCTGAGCTCATGTCGGCAATGAGAGGCACGGGAGCATCGATATCCTTTCTCAATTCAGTACCGAAGATGGTATTGTTTGTTGTAATATGCAGATAGTCGAGGTCTGACGGTATTTCTTTTATTTCGGGCAGACGTGTATAGTTGGCGTCGGCCGAAGAAGCCACTTCAACAACCTCTCCGAAGTGCTTGGCCTCTTTCATGGCTTTCTTGGCCCAAGTGCCGGAGTTAACGTATCCAGCCTTGTGTACCAGGAAGTTGGCAGGTATCTGCATGAACTGCAGCGAGGCACCACCACCGAGGAAGATAACGGAATAGCCCTGAGGTATGTCAAGAAGTTCCTTAATGAGCGCAACGGCCTCATCGACTACTGGCTTGAAGTCGGCGGCACGATGGCTAATCTCCATCAATGAAAGGCCTGAGCCGTTGAAATCCAAAATCTGCTTTGCAGTATTCTCAATCACTTCACGGGGAAGCATTGATGGACCTGCGTTAAAGTTGTACTTCTTCATCTGTATTGTTATTATAGTTAAAAAATGGTGACAATCATATGTCGTAGTAACGTTTGCGAAGTTACGATTAAATTCTGAGATATGCAAGCATTTGCGCCAAAATCTTTCTACTAACTTTCACCAAAAATGTTCCGTTCATGTTCAGTACATAGTAAAATATCTTGTTTTAATATGTTCCATGAATGTTATTCCGGCCACTGGGCTTGGTGACTACTGCTGCCCCAACCTGTGGCAAGAATACTGTGGCTTAAGCTTATCATCCTCTATGACATCAAGACTCATCATGGCAAACCGCAAAAAGGTGTTTTCGGCGAAGCGATAATGCCTATATTGCAGCCTAAAAGCGCCTATTTTGAGAGTGAAAAAGGCCGTTTTTGCAATGCACTAGTAAAGAAGCCGTTATACGTCTTAGCTCATTCACCTCACTTCCTCTACTATGGTGCGCACTCCTTTTATTTTCTCTCCGCTGGCTAACTTGATGACTTGAGCCACCTTGTCGCGCTTCACGGCTGCATAGGCGTAACGCTCCTTCACATCGATACGTCCCACATCAGTGGCATTGATACGGGCCTTCTTGCACAGAAAGCCCACAACGTCGCCCCGCGAAATTTTGTCTTTCTTGCCCTTACCTATATATATAGTAGCCATTTCGGGCAGTGCGGGTTGCTGAAGTTGTTCGGGCAATGTCAGCTCTGTGGGTTGCGGATCAACATAATCTGGCAGTTTGTCGGCACTGTTCAACAAGTAATAAACGCAGCCCCCTTTATCCCAGCGTGCCGTTCGCCCCATGCGATGCACATAAGCTTCTTGTGTTTCGGGCAAATGATAGTGTATCACATTCTGAACATCAGGCATATCGAGACCTCTTGAGGCTAAGTCTGTGCATACGAGGATGTTGGCCGAGTCGTTAGAAAACTTATAAATGGCATCCTCGCGCTGCCTCTGGTCCAACCCGCCATGGAAGAGTGAAGGCACGAAACCTTGTTCCTGTAAATAGCTGGCTGCCCGTTCCACAGCATCGCGGTGGTTAAGAAATACGATGGAGCGTTGTGTGCCCAGGTAGCGCAACAGTCGGCACAGCGTGGGCAACTTGTCTTTTTGCTCGCTCATCACGGTAAAAGCGGCTATACGCATGAGCAGTTGCTCCTCGCCCGAAGAGAAGTCTATGTGTTTAGTATGCCCCATATTGACGAATTGGGGTATCTCTCCTGCATCGGTAGCCGATAGCAAGATGCGCCTTTCAACCTCGGGCAGGCGGGCCAGCACTTCGCTCATCTCGTTGAGGAAGCCCATCTCCAGGCATTTGTCAAATTCGTCTATCACCAGCCACTTCACACTGTCAGCCTCTATGTTATGCTTCAGCAGATGATCGTTAATACGTCCGGGCGTGGCAAATACTATCTGTGGCATCAGCTTTCGCATCATGCGATGCTCGTCCATTGTGGGTCGGCCACCATAGAGAGCCATGCTACGCAGGCCCGTAGCGGCACTTTTCATCACTTGTTCTGTTTGCAGGGCCAGCTCTCTCCCGGGCACTAGCACTACTGCCTGCACATCATTACTGTTCGGATTGAGCAGTGGCAGCAGTGGCAGCAGATAAGCCAGCGTCTTGCCACTGCCCGTTGGCGAGAGTATCACCACGTCGTCTTTACTATGCAGGATGGCATTAGCCGAAGCCTGTTGCATGTTGTTGAGCTCTATGCCCAGCTTATGGGTTGTTTCTTCTATATTCATTTCTTATATGGTCTATTTCATCAAACTGCTTACCCATGTTCAGGTTAAGATATATGGTGTAGAGTGGCGCAAGCCATTTTTCTTTCTCATCAGGAGCCAGGGCCCTGTATTGTTCAAGATAAGGCAGCGCAAACTTATATAGCTTGGCTATCTTTCTGCGCGTTGCCTCATAGTTCTGTTGCACCTTGTCAAGCTCTATGGCCTGGTTAAAATAGGCCAGGCCCAATACATAATAGGCTTCGGCGATGGTATCACCACCGGCCAATAGTTGCTTGCACACATCTATACACTTGTCATATTGCCCCATGTTGAGGTAGGTGTTGGCTTGTGCGTAGCGGAAAACCACGTTGAGCGAGTCGTAGTCAAGTGCGTGGTTGATGATGTTTTCAGCCTGCTTATAGTCTTCCTTATGGTTATAATACTCCACGAGCCTGGGAAAGAAGAAAGGAAACTTTGGATAATTGTAGAATCCGGAAAGCAGAGCCTGCACATAGTTGACCGTGTCTTTGCGCAGCAAGAACGTCTCAGCCTCATATTGCCTCACGTATGCCAGCCGCGCAGAATCTTTCTCTGCCAGAGCACTATACAGCAATGTCTTGTTCGCATCCTTGAGCTTATAACCGCAATACATGGCCCAGTAAGCAGCCTGGGGCCTCAAGGTGTCGGTCTGGGCATAGTTGTATCTCCTGAACATGGGCAGAGTGTCCATGCGCAGATAGAGATTAAGAAAGCTGAAAGCCGTGGCATACTGGTGCTTGTTGATAAAGAATGTCCCCCCATTAAAGAGATTGGGCTTTATCTGATGAAGCAGGGTTGAGTTCTTCTCCCTCAGCTTGAGCATCTTCTTCGACACCTTATTGCGTTGGCAAAAAATGGAGTCGAAGGCTTCGTCTGTTTCAAATAACTTATATGTAACTTGGAAGATGGAAGCCGTGTCATACTTTTGCTTCAAGTATAGCTTCTCGTTGCCCTGCCGATACTGTGCCAGCAAGGCCTCATGAAGTGTGAGCCAAATCTTTGGGTTTTGGCTGTTCAGCGAGTCTTTGAGCAAGGTGCTCATCGACTTTTCCGCCTTGTCAAGATCCTTGCCGCTTTTAATCTGGTCTTGCGCCGTGGCTATTTGCTTTTTTTGAGCAATGACACAAAGAGGCAGAAGCAACAATATAAATAAGGTGATAAATCGATTCATTGTTCTCACATTGCAAAAGTAGCAACTTTTTGTCAATCTTACAAGCGCCCGTAAATCTTTCATCAAATGGCATCAATATTTTAACATGCATTATATCAGGCTCAACTCAGCACATTTTGCTAAGTGCATTGCTTGATAAAGAGCAAAATATTAAATATAATTCAGGCCGATGATATTTTTTCATGTTTTTGTAATGAATGTTTGAACTAATTTAACTAAATTTGCAAAGTAAAACCAATAGGTGTTATTTCTTATTTAAATTTTAACTAAGTTATGCAGAAAAAATTATTCTTTCTGGTGACATTGCTACTCACGGCCACAACATTGATGGCCCAGATAACAACGTCGAGTATTAGCGGAAAGATTACTTCTGAGGGCGAGCCGGTGATAGGAGCCACCATTACAGCTACCCATCAGCCCTCAGGAACAGTCTATCGCGCAGTGACTAACATCGATGGCCGATACACCATTCCGGGTATGCGTGTAGGTGGACCTTACAAGGTGGAGGTGTCTTATGTGGGACACAAGACCAAGACCTTCAACAATGTGAACCTTCTGCTGGGCGAGACGCAAGACTTGAGTTGCACCATGCAGGAGGATGCCAAAGTGCTTGACGAGCTGGTTGTAACAGGAAAGAGCGGGTTGAATGCCACAAAGACGGGCGCCGCCCAGAGTATCAACTCCGACTACATCAACGACATGCCAAGTATCACTCATGGTATAGCCGACGTAACCAGGCTCAATCCCCAGCTCACTACATCCAACGGAGGAGCTATGTCGTTTGCCGGAACAAACAACAGATACAACTCTTTCATGGTAGACGGCGCTATGAACAACGACGTGTTTGGTCTGACCTCGGCAGGATCTAATGGCGGTCAGGCTGGCACACAGCCCCTCTCCATGGAGACCATAGAGCAGATACAGGTGAATGTAGCACCTTTCGACGTAAGGCAGAGTGGATTTACGGGTGGTGCCATTAACGCTATCACCAAGTCGGGTACCAACACCTTCCACGGTTCGGCTTATTATTACGGCAACAACCAGAACCTCATCGGCGATAAATATCCCTTCTCTGACGGTACAGGATATGCCTCTAAATATCAGAAACAAAGCGAATACAACACCGGTATAACGCTCGGAGGCCCCATTGTGAAGAACAAGCTCTTCTTCTTTGTTAACTATGAGCACACCAATAAGCAATATCCCAACAACTACGGTCTTGATTCAAAGGACCTGAGAGTGGATGCTACTGAGGCCAGCGACATTTTAACGAAGATAAAAGAAATGGCTGCCAAGCAAGGTGTTGAATATGGTGGAGAGTTCACTTCGCCCGACATCTACACCAAGAGTGACAAGATTGGAGCTAAACTCGACTGGAACATCAACACCTTCAATAAGTTCACTTTGCGCTGGAGCCAGGTTAACGCCAAGCAGCTCAACAACACCGGAGGACAGTCGTCACTCAACGACAATAGCTATAGCTACCCATTCAAGAGCGTAACCAACTCTTATATAGCCGAGCTGCAGAGCCGCATATCACCCAAACTGAGCAACGAGGCTCGTCTGAGCTATGTGCGTGTGAGAGACAAGCGTGCAGTGGGCAGTCCTTTCCCAATGATTTCGATAAAGGGCGTGGGCAACGGAACGGTGAACATAGGTAACGAACGTTCTTCTATGGCCAACAGACTGGATCAGGACATCTATACCTTTGAGGATAACCTGAACTGGTATCTGGGCAATCACACACTAACCTTCGGAACGCACAACGAACTGTATAAATTCACTAACCTCTTCATACAGGATCTTTACGGTACGTATTATTTCAACGATTATGACGACTTCAACAGCTATTATAATGACTATATGGCTGGAACGCTCGACCCGACAAAGGCTTACATCTATCAGTATCGCTACGGACATGCCAACACTGACGTGACGGGCGACCCACGGTGGGCTACCAAGTTTACGGCCGGACAGCTTGGCTTCTATGCTCAAGACAAGTGGAATGCTGCCAACAACCTTCAGATAACCTATGGTCTGCGCATGGAAATACCTCTCTTCTTCGACACTCCTTCTGAGAATGCACCATTCAACCAGTATGCTGCTGAAAAGGGATGGAACGTTAAGAACAACTATCGCATCAAGTCTACACCTCTGTGGAGTCCCCGCTTGGGCTTCAGATGGGATATTAACAACGACCGCAAATATATTCTTCGTGGCGGTATTGGTATCTTCACCGGTCGAATTCCTTTCGTTTGGATTAGCAACAACTACGCCAATACGGGCATACAGATGTCTACCTACAATGTTTATTCCCCTAAAGGACTGGACCTTTTGTTAGACCCCAACGGCCAGACGCCCAATGAGCAGAAGCTTAAGGCCAGCGGAAACCAGACATTGAATGTTTATGATCGCAATTTCAAACTGGCACAAACCTTCAAGGTAAACTTGGGCTTCGACTTCCATGTGCTAGGCATCGACTGGACGGCTGAGGGCATCTATTCGAAGACTCTCAACGATATTCTCTACAAGAACCTGGCTTATGACATGACAGGCAACACTTATGGCCAGACATATGGCTATACTTGGGACAACAGACCCATGTTCACACGTGTCACCAGTGGCTCGGCCTTCTCTAATATCTACGCGCTTTACAACACATCTAAGGGCTATACGGTTAATCTCTCGCTGAAAGCTGAAAAGCACTTCAACTTCGGACTCGACCTCATGGCAAGCTATACGTGGACACACTCTGAGTCTGTCAACAACGGAACATCGTCTGTGGCGCAGAGTAACTGGAACTACAACTACACATATCGCAACTCTAACGATCCTGAATTGGGCAACAGTGCATTCAATGTGCCCCACCGTTTGCAGGCAAGTGCCTACTATCACGTCAACTATGGCGCTCAGAAGCAGTGGCGCACAACCGTAGGACTCATTTGGCAAGCTAAGAGTGGATCGCCCTACTCTATCTATTATTATGGTGATGTAAACGGCGATGGATCTAACGGCAATGACTTGTTCTTCATTCCTACAGACGAGCAGATAGACCAAATGAAGTTTGAGGAGAAGTCGTATGTATCTAACGCATATACCAACGCCGTGTTTGGCGACAATCATGGCAAGGTGCTCACACAAGATATGCAGCGCCAACTCATGAAATACTGGATAGCCAGCGACTCTTATCTAAGCAAGCATCGTAACCAGTACTATAAGAGATTTGCTGATAACTTGGCTTTTGAGCAGCACTTTGATTTCCATTTGGCTCAGAAGTATAGCTTCAAGGTGTGTGGACAAACCAACTCTATAGAATTGAGCTTGGACATCATCAACCTTGGCAACTTGCTCAACAAAGACTGGGGCCACACCTATGGCGACGGCTTCGGCATCTATTACAGCCCCGTTACGTACAAAGGCAACGGCGTTTATCAGTTTGATGCAGGCTATGCCAATCGCAACTACAGCGACTACTATTCTCGCTGGCGTGGACAGATTGGTTTGAAGTATACCTTCTAAAGCATCATTTTTCTTGAAAGATATAGGCGCATCAATTTACTTGGTGCGCCTTTTTTCGGTCTTCATGTTATGTACAGTGTTTGGATAGGTGCTCGCGTTCAGCCACTCTCTCATGACTGTTGCTTCACCCTTAGGCTTCTTGCCGTTTGCAGAATGACGCTAAGAAACACGAGGAACAGACCCACATAAAAAGAGAAGTTTAGCTGACGGGCCTCGCCAAAGAACAAAAATGCCATGGCTATGGAATAAACTGGCTCCAGATTGTACGTAAGATTTACTGTAAAAGCCGAGAGCTTGTGAAGGCTAAGAAGCTGCAACATATACGCACCCACCGTAAAAAACAACGACAAGGCAAGCAACCACCACAAGTCACTGTCACTAGGAACTACTACCGAAGGCTCGTGTATGCCGGCTAAAGTCAGATAGATGGGCCGTATAAAGAGCATGGCCAATGTGCCACCCAACATCTGATAGAATAAGAAATTGCGTGTTCTGACCCCTTCTGAGAATCGCTTATTCAAGGTAATATATATAGCGGCTATCAGTGAGGATGCCACTCCTATAACAATACCAACCTGATAACGTGTATCAAAAGAAAAAATAAACACAAGGCCAAGCAGTGTCAGGGCTGAGAGAAGAAGCTCGGTAAACGATATTTTCTTATGAAACACGAGGGGTTCTATGAAGGCTGTGAAGAAGCCCACCAGTGCATAACAAACCACGCCTATCGACACGTTTGAGGCTTTGATGCTGCCATAAAACAGCATCCAGTGCACACCTTGCAAAGCACCGCAACACAGTATGGCCAGCAATTTGCGCCACGACACACGCGGTATACCAACAAAAACCAGCAGGATTAAGAAAGAAAATGAGCAGCGGTAAAACGTGAGGTCAACTTCGTTCAGCGTGATGAGCTTGCCAAAAAGGCCTGTGAAGCCGGCCATAAATACAGCCAAATGAAGCAGGAGCACAGACTTTCTTCTGCTATACGTTGCGTCATTCATCGCCTGAACATCGTGATGAGGGGCTAGATTATCTTTCATTGTAAATCAATAGTCATAAAAACAATCAACATTACCTTTCTTCATAAAAACGGAAAAGGCTGTCCGAAGACAGCCTCTTTGTGATTCCGGTGGGATTCAAACCCGCAACCTCTTGATCCGTAGTCAAGTGCTCTATTCAGTTGAGCTACGGAACCATTCCGTAAACAAATCATTTCTGAATTGCGAGTGCAAAGGTATAGCTTTTTTCTGAACCCACCAAACTTTTCCCAAACTTTTTTGTCAATTTTTTATTTTCGGTCCTTTTTCATGCCCTTTTACAGGATATCGAGCCCTTTCATAGCCTTGCCGGCAATGGTGGCGTAGTCGTCTCCCAACTCACAGAAGCGCAGCAGACAGTTGTAGGCAGCATGCTTCAAGATGGCATCCGAACCTTCCATCACCGCGCGTGCCTGATCTAGAAACTCATTAATGCCCCTCTCGTTAGGTTCCTGGCCCTTCATAAAGAGTCTGGAGAGTAAGGAATAACCCGTTAGTTGCCTCAGCGTGTCGTCTGTAGCTATCCATTTATAGGCCAAGACAGGCGCGAAGCTGAGATGTTGCAACAGGTTCATGGCCAGCAATTCGGCCATTTCCTGCGAGTGATTTTGCTCCATCCACACGTCCACCAAGTCTTCTGACATCCGCTCAGGTGGCATAATGAGCGTTGCCAACACCTTGCACTCGCGTATATCTTCCTTCCATAATTCAATAGCCAAGGCATAGTTGTGACCATAATCTTTGGCCATACGTCGTAGCTCAGGAAGCGGAACGCCCCAGTTTACCTTATAGTTGAGGCCCTTTTCTCGCATAGACTGCGACGCCGGACCATTCATCACCAGCCTGAAGCGTTGTTTGATCTCTTTTAATTTTTGTTTGGTTTCTTCATTCATAGTGTAGCATATTCATTACTGTAGCGCAACATTTGATGAGCATAACTCTCCGTATAGTCCACCTTAATATCGGTAATCTCACCTTTATCATTCTTTTCCGGCTTGAGCCAAGGATTGACAAATCCCTTATACGGGGCCAGATTCAGCTTCTGATAGCGCTCCAGCACCTCCTGATGCAAGTCATCATCAATATTGATGGCATACTTTTCTACGAGCCATTTAGCCTTATCGAAATCGCCCTCACTCTTGATGCGTTGTATTTCTGCCAGTTCTTCAGCGAATATCTGCCGCAGCTTAGCATAGTCGTTTACCTTCACAAAGGTGTGTTGCGCCTTATTACCTTCCTTGTCTGTCACCTCACGTGTCACCAGCTCTACAGCATCCGACTCTTTGGCCAAGTCGAGTGCCCATCTGGCAATGAGCGCTCTGTTCTGCATATGAGCCTCTTCTATCTTGTCGCCCGGCTTGATTCTCACCATCTGCGTGAGCAATCCGTTCATCATATACGTATAATACTGAGCCTTATACGCCTCTTTACTAGTCAGCAATCCCAGTTCCAGCAATTTGTCATCGGCAAGATAGTACAATCCGAACAAGTCTGCACGAGCCTCTTCTATGGTATTGCCATAGTTCTTCAAGGCATCCGGATCAGTGCCGGGCAGCAGCTTGCCGCTTCCATGCCCCAGACACTCGTGCAAGTCGGTATGCAAGTCATCGCATGCATCCCCATATTGATTGATGTTGTCAAGAGTATCCTTGTCAATAACAAACTCTTCCTTAAAACCATTACCTTTGGCTGCCATGTCATAAGCATGTGTAAGATTGCTTATGGTGACGCTCTTTGAGCCATACTCAGCCCTTATCCAGTCGGCATTGGGCAGGTTGATGCCTATGGCTGATGAGGGGTATTCATCTCCACCAAGCATGGCTGCGTTCACCACATTGGCAGTAACGCCCTTCACCACTTTCTTTCTGAAACGTGGATCTATGGGAGAATGATCCTCAAACCACTGCGCATTAGAGGATATAACATGGGTTCTGTGAGCCGATTTCAAGTCTTTGTACTCCACGATGCCCTCCCACGAGCCTTTCAGAGCCAGCGGGTCGCCGTAAACTTCAATAAATCCGTTGATGAAGTCTATTCTTCCCTCATGCGATTGCACCCATTTGATGGAATAATTGTCAAAGTCTTGCAAATCGCCTGTGTTGTAATATTTCACCAAAAGTTCTATCACCTCTTTTTGTTCCGGGCTTTCAGCATATTCTTCTGCTTTCTTCAGCCAATACACAATCTTGCTGATGGCTTGTCCGTAGAGTCCTCCTACTTTCCATACCTGCTCCATCACCTTGCCGTTTGTCTTCACCAGCTTAGAGTTTAAGCCCCATGAGGGGTGTTTGTCATCGCCGTTTTTCTTGGCGGCATAAAAGCTTTCCACCTCCTGCTGACTCACATTCTCATAATAGTTGCAAGCCGAAGTTGCTATCAAGTCATCGCCATCGCGCTTGTTTACCCGTTTGGGCAGCACGTCGGGATTGAATATCACGGGCTCAATCTCATCTAGCAACTGACTAACAGTCTCACCATCGCGCAGTGGCAGCAATGTTGGGTCAAGGCTCTCCACAGCCTTTCTGAAGAAAAAATGAGTAAAACGAGGTGTAAACTTTTGGCATCCATAGTGATGATATATGCCATTAGAGAACCACACCTGTTTCAAATAAGTCACCAGTTCTTGGTATTCCACACAGTCTTGTTCTCCTTTATAATTTACATAAATCGCTTCAAGTACTTTGCGAATACGAAGATTGTAACGTCCAAACTGGTCGAATGTTATGTCACGTCCATAAAGTGTAGCTTTAGCTAAGCAATAGATATATTTCTTTTGCGGCAGCGTGAGACTCTCAAAGTCATCCAGCTTGTAGCGCAGCATCTGCAAGTCGGCAAAGCGCTCGCCTGCAAATTGAAATTTCTCAGTTTTATTATCCATGTTTATTCTTGTGAATTTTTATTTCCTTTGCTATTCTTTTCTTTCTCTGCCTCTTTTGTCTTACCGAGCAGATACTTCATCTTATAATCGCGAGGTGTCATGTGGTTAAACTTATAAAAGGCAGCATAGAACGACTGGCGGTTGGAAAATCCCACCATATCGCTAATCTCCTCCATGTTCAAGTCTTTGTATCGCTTGTCCAAGAGGAGCGACATAGCCTCTTCAATCCTGAATTTGTTGATGAACGAAGTATAGTTCATGTGAAACCTCACATTCACCACAGCCGACACGTAACGTGTGTTGGTGCCCAGTTCCTCGGCCAGTTTCTTGGCAGAATAGTTCTTGTCTTTATAGCGTTGATCCATGAGGATAATCTTCAGAATACGTTCTTTCAAATCATCCATCACGCCGGGGCTTACCAGCGAGCGGTAGTGGGCATTCTTTTCTTTCTTTTCTGTGAGATTATATTTGGTCATAACAACTTTGAATTTATGTAAATTATCCAACTGCAAATATAAGAAAAAATCTCGAATTAATCAACTTTTTTCGTTCCCATAGGCTTAATCTAGTTTAAAAAGAAGAAAAATAGAGCAATCTTACAGCAACAATGCCAATGCTCTATCTGCTCCATCAAAAGAATATTGTCTCGCTTTTGTCTTTAGTGTCTTTTTAGACCTGGCTTTCAGGTCATTCTCTATACCACCACGAAAGCAGCTTGTTGACCCATGAAATATTGCATCTGAACCACCTGTACGTACTTACGGGCTTGCCGCCAAACGACAGCAGGAAGTCGCGATAGCGATTACGCTTAAACGGTAGCCCCACATTCATGAAGAAGATGTGTTGCATTCCGTCTTGATAAGCTTGGTTTATCACGTGCCACACCGTGAGCAGACGGGGATGCAGCAATGTGAAGCTCTTCATCCTTGAGCAAACATACCACAGATAGGCATTCCCCTCAGAGTATATCACGGCACTGCCGCCTATGCACGTGTGCTTGTAGAAGGTGCCATATATATGTCCGTTACCCAACAGATGTACGCTCTTGAAGAACTGCTCCTTGGGAATATAGCGTGTAGGCTTGAGCCAGAAATATCCTCTCAATGATTTGTAGAAGCTGTGCAGCTCGGCATCATCGGCCACAGCCCGTGTCTCTACGCCCTGAGCATAGCTTTTCTTGATGCGCGCCTTCATGCGCTTGTCCAGTCTGTCATAAGGATTCATGGAGTGCAGCGAGTTGTGTATGTGCATCCAAGCTACAGGAAAATAGCCTTCCTCCCTGAAGGCCTTATAGCCGAACATCTTACGGCTGATGTCACTGAACTCTATGTTGAGGCACAGTCTATGGCGCAGAAAGCGCGTAACTTGATGCAGCATAGCTTTGAACACCAAAGGCTTCTCACCCTCATCAGCATATACGCCCTCGCCGTAAACATGAGCCTGATGATACATAAAAGGCGGCAGCAGCATGAGACGGCGCATCATGATGCCCAACATGTGCCCTCTCACAGTATGCTTTTCATCATAAGCCACAGTCATAAAAGGTTTTACGCCGGGTGTATCATAGAGCACGCTAAAGAGCTGGGCACTATGAAAAAAGTTGTCAGATGGCAACTCAGGCAGCCTGTCCTTGTGTGTGATGACCTCTACATGATATGTACGCATATCCTCATAGCTTTCTTTTGGCAAAAATACGACAAATTATTTAATTTTCCAAATATAAAGATAAAAACTCTAAAGATACGTATCAAATTAATCGCTTTTAGCTAACTTTGCACTATTATGAAGATAGTTATGATAGGAGCCGGCAACGTTGCCACCCACTTGGCAACGTCCTTAATGAATGCCGGGCACGACATTGTGCAGATATACAGCCGTACATGGGCCTCGGCTTCAGCTCTTGCCACCTTGGCGGGAGGCGCGGCAACCGATAAGCTCGATGATGTAGTTACCACGGCCGATGTGTATATATTCTCGCTCACCGATAGTGTTCTGGGCGAAATCATTCCCCGCATCACCAAAGGCAGAGAGCGCAAGGTTATGGTACACACGGCAGGATCAATGCCCTTGAGCATCTTCGAGGGCATGGCTCTTCATTATGGTGTGCTCTACCCTATGCAGACCTTTTCTAAGCAGCGCAAGGTGAACCTGAGAGAAACGCCTTTTTTCATCGAGGCCAACGATGATTATACCCGCAATTGCCTCATGCAGCTGGCCGGCGACCTCTCTGACAATGTGCGATATGCCACTTCTGAGCAGCGCAAATACCTGCACCTGAGCGCCGTATGGGCCTGCAACTTCACCAACCATTGCTATGCCATTGCGGCCGAAATACTGCAGAAGCATGACATACCCTTCAGCGTGATGCTTCCGCTCATAGACGAGACGGCGCGTAAAGTGCACGAGCTGTCGCCCAAGGAGGCTCAGACAGGACCGGCCGTACGTTTTGATGAAAACGTAATCAGGGCACAGGCACAGTTGCTGAAAAGCGATCCGCTGGTAAAGGACTTGTATGAACGTATGTCTTTAAGCATTAGTAGATTAGCAAAGAAATGATAAACTATAACTTAAAAGCCGTAAAAGCCATAGTCTTTGATGTAGACGGAGTGCTCTCTTGTGCCACTATAGCCATGGACAGTGAGGGTGACCCCATTCGCACCATCAACATCAAGGATGGCTATGCCATACAGCTGGCTGTGAAGATGGGTATCAAACTGGCCATCATGACGGGCGGACACAATGAGAATATACGCCGCAGGTATCAGTATTTGGGGGTAGAAGATGTTTTCTTGAAGTGCTCGCAAAAGACCGAAACATGGCATAAATATCTTGCCGAAAACCATTTACAGCCAGAGGAAGTGGTATATATGGGCGACGATATTCCTGACCTTAAAGTGATGAAGTTGGCCGGTTGCCCTTGCTGTCCCAAAGACGCGGCATCCGAGATAAAGGCTGTGGCGAAGTATGTGAGCGACTATACGGGCGGCAACGGTTGCGCCCGCGACATTATAGAGCAGGTGCTTCGCGCCAAGGGATTATGGTTGAGCGATGACAAAGCATTTGGGTGGTAACGCTCAAGGCAACATTTACTATTAATATAGGTATAGACAATGAACACAGAAAAATTCTTACCCAACCCCTATAAGAAAATAATTCTAGCCAGCAAATCGCCCAGACGCCGCGAACTGTTGGCCGGACTGGATCTTGATTTCGAGGTGAAAGTCATTCCGGGAATAGCAGAAAACTATCCTGACTGTCTGCCTTCAGAGCGCATTCCGCAATACATAGCTGCCGAAAAAGCTGAGGCTTACAAGGGCAGCATAGCTCCTGACGAAGTGGTTATTACGGCCGACACCGTAGTGATACTTAACGATGAGATTATGGGAAAGCCCAAGGACGATGCCCAAGCCCGAGAAATGTTGCATAAGCTGAGCGGAAAGACACATCAGGTAACAACTGGTGTGTGCCTCACTACGGTCAGTAGTCAGAAGCAATTCCATGTCACGAGCCACGTAACCTTTAAGTTGCTCTCTGACGATGAGATAGACTATTACGTACGTCACTATCATCCGCTCGACAAGGCAGGAGCCTATGGCATACAAGAGTGGATAGGCTATGTGGGCGTGACACGCCTTGAGGGAAGCTTCTTCAACGTTATGGGACTGCCCGTGCAGCGCATTTGGGAAGAACTAAAAACCATTAAATGACGCACAGTGCCCTTTCTGCCATCTCAAAGTGCCTATTTCGCATTGCGAAAGTGCCTATTTTGCATGTCAAAAAGGCCTATTTCGCAATTCCCTCATGGCACTTCGGCTGGCGAGAGGCTGCAAGACGCGCCGCGTTATTGCTTATTTGCCTTATGGCCAGTAACTTAGCACAAGGCAAGAAGCTAGACAAGGCATTACTAAATCGTATTTTTCACTACCCGGAGATATGGAACGACTCGCTGCCTGACAGCATCCGAAGCAACTCTTACACCAAGGTGCTCTTGCAAGTGCCGCGCCGCAATGTGTTGCTGATGTGTGTTCCGTCACTCTTCTACTTGGCTCGCGACCGTCAACGCACCTTTTTCACTGAGAGCTATGGCACCACCATCGTGCGCAGAGACGGCAGAGTGGATAGCCAATACAACATCTGGTTGAGCACAATTTATCATCGACACCGCACATTGCCTAACCTTACGCCCTATTTATTTCCGCATCTTTACAGGCCAACACTGTTTAATGACCATATTCTGTCACCTTTCTATGCTGCCAATCATAAGTTTTATAGCTATAAGTTAGAGGAAGACTTTAACGGAAATCCGGTTCTTGCTTTCCATAGTAAGCTTATCAACACTCAGCTCATCAGGCGGGGCAAGGCCCATATAGACTTAGCAACCGGACGTCTCATCGATTTGTGGATGGAGGGAGAATACGATATGGCGCACTTCCGAATAGATGTCACCATGGGTACAGAAGGCATCCGCTCGCTCATTCCGGCGTCTTGCCGCATCCAGGTAAAGATTTCCGTCACCGGAAACATCATCCTCTGCGATGTGCTTTCTAAATATGGCCTACCCCAGTCGCTGCCTGACACGCTCCGCGATGCTGATAATCGTGCGGCCATGGACAGCGTGCGCCCCGTTCAGCTTACTGTCCTAGAGCGGCAAACCATCAGCCGATATGACTCGGCGCACGCTGCCAACAACACCAGCGACTCGTTGCCAGTCGTTAAGAAACGCAAGAAAAGTGTGGTAAAACATGTGCTATGGGACATCATAGGCAGCAATATGGTCAACAAGATTAATACCTCATTTGATGAAAAGCGAGGCACGCTGCGCTTCGGTCCCATCTTCAACCCTCTCTTTTTCGGTTATAGCAAGCAAAAAGGTGTGGTTTATCGCACCGATATAAGGGGCAGCTACATTTTCAACGGCAACAGTGATTTGTCGCTGAGAATGCGCGCCGGCTATTCCTTCAAGCAGCGTCAGTTTTTCTTTAACCTTCCCTTGCAATATTCTTTCAATAAGGCTCGTAACGGATTTGTACGCATCGAATTATCTAATGGCAATCGAATTACCAACTCGCAGTTGCTTGACAAGATAAAGGATGTGAAGATAGACACTGTGAAATGGAATGAGTTGGGGCTCGACTACTTTAAGGATATGCGGTTCGACTGCTCTTTTAACTACGACGTCATCAAGAGTTTTCTTGGCCTTAGGGCCGGATTTACCAGTCACAGGCGCTCGGCTGTAGATCAGAAAGGATTTAAATTGCTGGGCAAAGATCCCACTTACACCTCGTTTGCTCCCTATTTGCGGTTGCAAATACGGCCACTGACAGACCGCGTGCCATTGGTGGTCACCGCAGAGTATGAGCAAGGTCTGAAGACATTGGGAGGTGAGATAAGCTACGGCAGGCTGGAAATAGACGGTCAGTACCGGCTCAACATGAGCTGCATGCGCTCGTTGCAGCTTCGTTCGGGTTTCGGTTGTTACACCCAAAGAGGTGACAACGACTATTTCTTGGATTATGACAACTTTCGTGAAAACTATCTCCAGGGAGGATGGAACGATGATTGGTCGGGAGAGTTTGAGCTGCTCAACTCCAACTGGTATAATGCTTCCAATTATTACTTCCGCTCCAATGCCACTTACGAGAGCCCTCTGTTGTTCCTTTCGTGGGTGCCCAAAGTGGGGCAAGTGGTAGAGAAAGAGCGCATCTACTTCAGCACCCTTACCGTGAAAGGCCTTTACCCTTATATCGAGGCGGGCTATAGTTTTACCACCCGATTATTGTCTATGGGCATCTTCACAGCCACTTCACCCCATAAGTTTGAGGGTGTGGGCATCAAGATGGGCTTCGAGCTCTTCAATAATTGGTGATAGCAATGCGATGCTTTCAAGTTTTTTTAGTACTTTTGCATTATTCAACCAAATCTAGACATCATGCCCACAACCATGCAAAGAGCAAACACCACCCCGCTTGTGGTATTTAAGGCCAGCGCAGGCTCAGGAAAAACCTTCACTCTGGCAGTAGAATACATATCGCTGTTGGTGCAGGAGCCCGACAACTATAGCAGAATACTTGCCGTGACTTTCACCAATAAAGCTACTGAAGAGATGAAGATGCGCATCATCTCGCAACTCTATGGCCTGGCACAAGGCCTTGCCGGCTCGCAACCTTATTTAGATAAGGTGACAGAAAAGACCGGCTACGACGCGAGAGTTGTGAAGGAGCGTGCCCAAGTGGCACTCACGCAGCTCATTCATCATTACAGCTATTTTCGCGTGCAAACCATTGATGCCTTTTTTCAGCGTGTTTTGCGCAACTTGGCCCATGAGTTGGACCTCACTGCCAATCTGCGCGTTAGTCTGAATGACAACGATGTGGAGGAAGAGGCAGTAGACGATATGATCAACTCTCTGCAAGAGGGTGACAAAAAGTTGGGCTGGATAAGAGACTACATCAACGACAGCATAGATGACGACAAGAGTTGGAACGTCATCAGCCAAATAAAGAGCTTCGGAAGAAATATCTTCAATGACGTATATAAGGACCATGAAAAGGAGATGGACCGCATTTTTGCTACAGAAGAATTCTTTACCCGCTACACCGGAAGGCTACGAGGCATGGTGAAGACCAACAAAGAAGCCATTGTGTCGGCCTATACCGAGGTGCTGAACGTCATTCAAGACAACGGTTTAGACGATTTCGACCTTTATCCCTATGGCCGACGTGGCAGCGTGCTGAGCTATATCAAACGTCAATGTGAGGGCTACTTCAACGGCTCTCCCACCTCATCAAGGATAGAAGGTTGTCTGGGCGATGCCCGCAAGTGGGCTAAGAAGGGAACATCCAGTACTCAAGAAATTATCAATCTAGCAGAAAATACCCTCATCAACTTACTCAAGAAGGCTGAGAATGAGCGTCTAAGCCGTTGGAACGACTATCAGTCAGCACTTCTGGTGCTGAGGCACATCAACGAGCTCAGATTGTTGCGCTCCATCAGCGATGCGGTAAAAGAGGTGAACAAAGACGCCAACCGCTTTCAGCTGAGCGACACCCAGTCGCTGCTCAAGGCTTTTATGAAGGACACCGATACCCCCTTTGTCTTTGAAAAAATGGGTGCCTACTTGCTGCACATGATGATAGACGAGTTTCAGGACACCAGTACGGTGCAGTGGAATAACTTTAGGTTGCTGCTAGACAACTGTCTGGCACAGGCCGGAAGCCACTCGCTCATCGTGGGAGACGTGAAGCAAAGCATCTATAGATGGCGACAAGGCGACTGGACACTGCTTAACGACATCGATAAGAAGTTTGATAAGAGTGTCATCACTGTAAAGCCGCTCGACGTGAACTACCGTTCGGAGCAGAACATTGTAGAGTTTAACAACATCTTCTTCAAGTTGGCTGCCGACTATGAGATGCAACAGCTCATCGACCAGGGCATACCCGATGCCGAACAACTGCAGCGCGCCTATGACGACGTAGAGCAACTGCCCAACAAGAAAAACGGCAAAGGTAGCGTGACCATCAAACTTTTGCCCAGCGAAGGCTATGCCGACGAAATGCTCAACCAGCTCATCGGGCAAGTGAAGGAGATGATAGAAAGTGGCATCAAGCCCGACGCCATCGCCATACTTATCAGGGCTAATAAGGAAATACCGGTCATAGCCGATGCCTTTCTGAGTCATAACATCACTGACAATGAAGGTAATGCGGTGAAATTGGTGTCGGATGAGGCCTTCAGACTAGACGCTTCGCTGGCCGTGAACACCATCGTAGCCGCCATACGACTGTTATGCCACCCTGAAGATAACCTCACACGGGCCACGCTCGTGAAGAATTACAGGATGAACATCTTGAACGAAGACGTTGCTGAAACGCAGCTTCTACTTGACGAGGCATGGACTCATGTGCCTACAGACGACGAGCTGGCGACCTATCTCGACACGATGCTTCCTCCCGATTATGCAGGTCAACGCGACCAACTGGCAGCTTTGCCGTTGGTAGATCTTGTCAGTAAGCTCGCCACAATATTTAATGTAGAGAAGCTGGAGAAGCAACACGCTTACCTTTGTGCTTTCTTTGATCAACTGGACGAGTATGTGCTTGACAATACTGCCAGTTTGGACGGCTTTCTAAATTATTGGGACGAAACGCTCTTTCAGAAAACCATTCAGACTGACGAGGTTAACGGCATCAGACTTATATCCATACATAAGAGTAAGGGGCTGGAGTTTGACAACGTCATTGTGCCCTACTGCGACTGGCAACTGGAAAACTCACGAAGCATGATTTGGTGCGACAAGAAGCAGCAAGAGCCCTTCAACCAGCTGCCTCTGTTACCTATCGACTTCTCTAAATCCAGTATGGAGGGCACCGTTTTTGAAGAAGACTATCAGCGAGAGCATCTTCAATGCACCGTAGACAATCTCAATTTGCTCTACGTAGCCTTCACCCGACCCAAGAAGAACCTTGTGGTGATCGGAAAACGTAGAAGCAAGAACAGCAAGAATACAGCCAATCCAGCGTCCAACCGCTCTGATACCATAGAGCATTGCCTGCAAGAACTGAGCAACAGACTGCCCGAGTCTACGCTAACGGGTGTTGACAGTGACAGCGAGTGCATCACTTTTACATTTGGCAATCTGCTCACTGAAAGCAAGAAGAAAGATGATGAGCAAAGCGAGAACATCTTTGAGGTCAAGCCAACACCCGTCAACCTGGAGTCATTCCCTATGCTGAGCAATCACGTAGACTTCAAACAGAGCACCAAGAGCCGTGAATTGGCTGAGCCGGAAGAAGAGGCAGCAGATTCTACTGACAAATATTTGCTCTTGGGCAATGTGCTGCACCAGCTCTTCGCAACCATCAGAACAACCGAAGACATAGAGCCTAAGCTCAGACAACTGCAGGCAGATGGCGTGCTCTACAACGCTGATATAAGTTCCGAAGACGTAGATAAGGCCATTAGAAAGAGTCTGACCAACCCTATAGCAGCCGAGTGGTTCAAGCCCGGATGGAGGCTCTTCAATGAGTGTACTATCCTGCAACGCGGTTCCGACTCGAGCACTAACATTCAACACCGTCCCGACAGAGTGATGACCGATGGCAAAAGGATGATAGTGGTTGACTTTAAGTTCGGACAACCACGGCCTGAGCATCAAGTCCAAGTGAGGGAATACATGACCCTGCTTGGCAATATGGGCTATCAAAACATCTATGGTTATATATGGTATGTGCTGCGAAATGACATTCGCGAAGTGAAACTATAACAACAAAAAAGCAACAAGATGAAGACTTTTCTGCAATACGTAGCTAAATATATTTACACCCACATGGACAATGATATGGCTCATGTGGCTATAGTCTTTCCTAACAAGAGAGCCTCACTCTTCTTCAATGCGGCACTGATAAATCTCACCGACAAGCCTTTTTGGAGTCCGGCCTATGTCACCATAAGCGACCTTTTCAGAGAATATTCGCCTTACACTCTGGCGGATCCCATCACATCGGTGGCTGAACTCTACAAAAGTTATGTGGAGGAAACAGGCGCGACAGAAACCCTTGATCAGTTTTATGGCTGGGGACAACTGCTCTTGACAGACTTTGATGACTTGGACAAGAATATGGCCAATGCCCACGATGTGTTTCGCAACCTGACCAATCTGCATGAGCTAGACAGTATTAGCTATCTCACTGATGAACAAAAAGAACTGCTTAACAGATTCTTTAAAAACTTTAGCGGTGACGAGTCGAGATTGCGCAAGCGCTTTCTAGAACTTTGGTGCAAGCTGGAAGACATTTACAACAACTTCCGGCAACGTCTGGCCGAAAAGCAGTTGGCCTACGAGGGCATGATGTATAGAGATGTGATAGAGCACAACCGGCTGAACCTTGACTATGACTATTATTGCTTTGTGGGCTTCAACTTGCTGCACGTTGCTGAACAAAAGCTCTTTCACATTGTTAAGGGTCAGGGCAAAGCACTCTTCTTTTGGGATTATGACAGCTATTACTTACATGGCAAGGAGGCAGGCACCTATATTAGTAAATATCTTGATAAGTTTCCGAATGCATTACCCAACGGCGATGAAGATATTTACAACAACTTCACCAAGCCCAAGGACATCAGCCTGGCTGTGGCATCAACAGAAGACATTCAGGCCCGATACATCAGCACGTGGCTTCGGCATAACAACCGCTATAAGGATGGCAATCAGACCGCTATTGTGCTTTGTGATGAAAATTTGCTGCAAACCGTGCTTCACAGTCTGCCTGAACAGATAGACGGCGAAAAGCTTAAGGTGAATGTTACGATGGGGTTGCCCTTGCAACAAACGCCCATAACAGCTCTCATCATGTCTTTGCTGCACCTGCAAAATCAGGGTTATGCCTACACACAGCAAGCCTTCAGACTGAAATATGTGAATGCCATCTTGCGCCATCCCTACGCCCGCTTTATATCTCCTAAGGCTCAGAACCTTCTTATGCAGCTCAACGCAAGTCACGTATATTATCCAGACCTCAAACAGCTACAAGCCGATGAAGGATTGGCCCTGATGTTTACTACTTTCAATAGAGCGAAAAACCAAGACGAGACAAACCTACTCATGGTGAGATGGATGGCTGAGATAACACGGCAGGTGGCCATCAAGGGCAAGAAGGAAATGGATGATCTCTTCCATGAATCAATATACAGAATGTACACTCTGCTTAACCGACTGGCCGACTTGCTCTCTCCACAAGAACCTGACGGACGTCCAGAACTGAGCATAGACAAGACAACGCTTGAGAGACTGCTCAATATGCTTATCCGCTCTACCAATATTCCTTTTCATGGAGAGCCTGCTGTAGGTATACAGATAATGGGTGTGCTGGAAACCAGAAACCTAGACTTCAAGCATGTCTTGATGCTCTCTACAAATGAGGGTGCCATGCCAGGCGGAGTAGACGATGCTTCTTTCTTGCCCCATAATATTAGAAAGGCTTTTGGACTGACGACGATAGATAATAAGGTGGATATCTATAGCTATTATTTCCACTCCCTCTTGCAACGAGCTGAAGACATCACCATAACCTATAACAACTCTACCGACGGACTCAATACGGGAGAGTTAAGTCGCTTTGTGCTCCAACTCATGATAGAGTTGCCTACACCCATCAAACGGTTGGCCCTGCAATCAGGTACCGAGCCTTTGATTACGGCGCCACGCGCAGTACAAAAAACGCCCCTCGTCATGCAGAGGCTGAAGAACAGTCTCAAGTTTTCTCCAACAGCCATCAATAACTATATCAGATGCGAACTGATGTTCTTTTATAAATATGTGGCCGGCATAAGAGAGCCTGACAATAAGGATGATGACGACATAGACAATCGTGTTTTCGGTAACATCTTCCATCGTGCTGCACAACTTATGTACGAAAATCTGCTGCCAGCCGACATGATAACGGCAGATGACATAGACAAGCTGCTGAAAGGAAGGGCCGGCACAACCATGGTAAATGCTCAGGGAAAGGTGTGCACCCTGAAAGGGGTAATTAGTCAGGCATTTGCCGAGTGTTTCTTCGGAATGCCAGAGGGTACCGTAAACCACCCGCCGCTCAACGGACTGCAGCTCATCAATGAGAAAGTGATAGAGAAATATCTGCGACAGCTGCTGCGCATAGACCGTAAACTGGCACCTTTCAGGGTGATAGGACATGAACTGAAGGTGAGCAAGAACATCAAGGTGGGCTCAGACGTCCTGACTATTGAAGGACGCATAGACAGGCTCGACCAAATAAATATAGGAACGTCGGCTGAAAGGCTCAGGGTGGTTGACTATAAAACGGGCAACAGGAAAGCTAAACCTGTAGATGATATCGCTCAGGTCTTCAGTCGCAGTGCTATCGGCTCTAAGCATGCTGATTACATCCTTCAGACCATGCTCTATTCGCTCATAGAGAGTAAGGACGATGCGCAAAACAATCCACGGCACTTGCCTGTGAGCCCGGCCCTGCTCTTCATTCAACATGCCGGGGCTGATGATTATAGTCCTGTGCTGCATTTAGGTAAGGATGAGATAACCAATATAGAAGTTCTTCGAAATGATTTTGAGGAAGAGTTGGCCAATCTGCTCGGTAAGCTGCTAGATGCATCAGAACCTTTCGTGCCCACCGATACCGCTACCCTGTGTACCTATTGCCCCTATGCACAACTATGCGGAAAGAATATTGTCAAGAAGAAGAATTAAAAGCCGCTGTCTGCTAGCTATTGCCAACATGGTGGCGTGACTCTTCTTTGTTGTTTATGTCTTGCTAATCAATAAAAATATCGGAAGTAAATGGGTGAGATGTGGGTGAGATGTTCTCAGTTGGAACAAGAATATATTTTTCTGTATGTCAATGTATTACATTATTGGGTGGAATGGGTGGAATAGGAATTACACTAAAACCAGGTTAGAACGTATTACTTGATTTGCTCTTTTGTCAATATACGTCATGGCATGTATTCCATAAGTCGTTTCTTGATAAATAACGAATATAAAAATAGGCGGGATCCCGCCTATTTTTATATTGAATTGTATCTAATGTTACGTAAGGATCGGAATGAAGAATGAGAAATACTTTATTTACATTTTCTTGCAATGCTCCTAATCGTCCTTACAGACCTCTACATGTTATGCAATAGGCTAATCAATTTACTTTCTGCCATTGCATCTTTCAATGGATCTTTAGCATCATCAGGAAAAACCATGAAGTAATGATACTGATGACCAGCAAGAGCATCCCATTTGCGTCCTATTTCTATTTTGTATTCACTATCAGAGCCGTCCAACTGTCGTCCCTTGGTCTCTACAAGTATTACATTCCGCTTCTTAGTCACCACTATAAAATCTGGATAATGATTGTTCACGTAACCGTTAATCTTAAACCCAATACGCGAAGGATTACGATGCCAAAAGAGCACGTTGTCTAAATTGGCAATCTTATCAATCACCCTTTTCTCAAAATTATCCATATTACCATCCTCAACCTCGTATAAACCCTTTGGATATATAGCTTGTGAGACACACGAAATGGTAGTCGGGAAATGGTAGTCGGGTCTTACTGAAAGCGTACCATCATTATATACATCTTGAAAGCGTTGGCGGGCATAATCATTTTTAAGCCTCTTAATTTTTATTCTGAACCTTTCAGACACACTGGGTAGAATATTTGCCATACGCATCAATTCAGCATCACTTTTGGGTTCAAGAACACTGTTGACGTAATCCTTCAGATCCTTTGCTCCTACTTCGTCGTCCTTGCTCAGCATATTGACGACATTATTTGTTATCGTTGCCAACTTAGTCTCATGGCTGCCCGCTGACATAACAGAAAGTAAAGCCTGTTGCTGATACTTGTTAAGTGTGGTTGCGACAATAGACGTTTCACCTCTACCTCGATTTTCTATATCCAAGGCGCGTGCTTCGAGATTTAAATCAAAAGAAATCTCCTTGTCCTTCTTTGCCAAAGCAAAGCCCTTAAGCAAGAACTTTCTGGATAGCGGCGCTTGCAACTCGCTTGCCGCAGCACTGAACAAGTCGCTTTCACTGACATGGACACTAAAATTGGGAAGTTCTATAGAGTCGACAACTTCCTTGAATTCTTCTCTTATTTCATACTGTGGTGCATTGCTCATTGTCGGTGGTAAATTTTGTTTATTCTCTGATTCTTGGTTCATCTGCTGGAGATAATCTTCTCCTTGAGTTTGTGCAAGTTGAGAAATTTCCTGAATAGGCACGTTATCGGATAGAGATGTTGAGACAGCATCTTTAATCTGGGAAATGTCAATGTCTCCAGTCGGGTCATTCGCCTCATCTGTCTGTGCGGCTCCTTGCTCCGAATTCCCAAATAAATCTGACTGAGCACAATTACCATGTTCGGCAATTTGTTTTTGCATATTAAACGTATCAACCTTCCTATAGTCTCTCCGGCTGTATCCAGAATGATTGAGACCTTTAACAACCTCTTCAACGGTTTCGTTGAAGTTTTCCCCACAAGTAAGCACATACGACATATTCAACATTTCATCGTCAAACCGCTTAGTATATGGCTGGCGGAGTATTCTGCCGATGATCTGCTCAACGTCGATTTTAGAGGTTCGGTTGGCAATGGTAGCGAGAATATAGGCAAAGGGACAATCCCACCCCTCCTTCAATGCGTTGACGGTGATGATATATCTGACCGGACAGTCCTCATTCATCAAATCTACGCCCTTCAGCTCATTGACGTTGGCAGTTTTTATCTTGACTTCTTTTTCAGGGATGCCACTGTCAAGCAACGCTTTCTTTATCTTCTCATAAGTCTGGGTGTCGTCGGAGGTTCTTGGCTCGGCCTGGAACAGGACAATGGGTCGCACATAGCTGCCGCCTGCCTGTTGCATCTGATGGGCTTTCTCTTCCAACTGCCGCCGCAGGATGATGGCATTGGAGATGACATCGACCTTGTTGTGGTTGTTATATACGATGACTGGCAGCTTCACCATATTCTCCTTTTTCAGTCGGCCGGCATCCACATAGCTGATGATATTGGAATTCTCCCGAGGTGTTGCTGTCAAGTCGAAGATAAACGACGGATGGATGTTCTTCAAAGTGTCTACCCGTAAATCAGACGTGAAGTTATGACTCTCGTCTATGACGGTAACAGGATGGAGCATGGCTATATATCTTATGAGCGAACTCTCATCAGCAGAATCTATGTTTATTTCGCTTTTATAGTAGGCATCCAGTTGTTTGACATAACCTTCAAGGTTACCATTCTCACGGTAAGCAAGGGGATTGTTAAGATAACTCTTGTCTGTATGATTGCGTTGTACCCTCTCTATAAAAGATTGTACGCTTAGCACGAAAACAGTCAGCTGGCCGAAAATATCCGACGGACTGATGCCATTGCCCAACAATGCCATGCTCTTGTCTACAACGCATACCCTATTATTGAACAACGAGTCTAACTTTTGGCGGTAAGGATGCTCTTTATTGCTGAGATTGGCAAAAGTCTGTGAGAGAATGGTGTCAGAGGGCACAAACCATACTACCACTTTTCCAAGCTCCCCATTGGGAAGTTCGTCGAAGATAGTACGCAAGGCATTGCAGGCGATGAAAGTCTTTCCACCGGCTGTAGGCACTTTGATGGTAACATTCGGCACACCCGTTACGTCGTCGTGATAGTGTATGTCTATGTTATTGGCCGCAGCCTTGATTTTCCAGTAACGCGCGAAGGCACTACTGAGATCGGCACTCTGATTGAGTGTCCGGATATATAGCGCAAGATCGTCAAGGACATCCTGCTGATAATCTTTCAGATTGAATAGCTCTCCCATAGTTTTTCCAATTAAAATTGTCTGATGTCACGGGGAATCTTCTTGAAGATGATGTGATGCTTCCGCATGTAGTCATCAGGCAAATAGCAAACATCTGCATAGATAATATACTGGTCGGCCTTTTCCGCAATATGCAGTGGTGACTTGAAATCGAGTGAAGTCATGCAGTGCGGCTCATAATAGAAGTAGTAGGCCGTACCGCCAAACGTATCCAGCAGATATTTGGAACTTTCCTGACGCTGCCGAGTGAGGTGCTGCCGAGTCTCTGAATAATAAACATACTCACGAATGGCATCCTCGCCCACGTCCTCATTCAAGAATCCATCTTTGTCAAAGAGTGACGGCCCAAGCTCATAGTAATCGAAGGCACCGCCAAGGCCAGGCATCTTCTCGTCAGTGACGATGGTACCTATTACTTTCAGACAGTTGTCTTGTATCTTGGGCTTACTGACCTTTGTATAGTTTTTGGCTTCATCGTCAGCCTTTGCCTGTGCTTCGGCAAGCAACTTTTCGCCATGGGCTATATTCTTTGGTGTCAACCTTTTGGAGTATATTTCCTCTTCTTTTTTGCCTTTATATGGATAGCCAGTCATTACCCTTTTAACCCTTTCTGCCGTGATGGTGTCAGCATAGTCCATCATCTCTATAAGGATGAATTTGCGATTGCCTCCGTCCTTCTTGTTCAAGTCAAGAACAGCATGGGCGGTAGTACCGCTGCCAGCGAAAGAGTCAAGAATAACAGAATCCTCATTTGTTAACGCTTGCAAAATAGTCTCTATTAATTGCAAAGACTTTGGATATTCAAATTTTTTCTCGTTTTCTGGCAATATATTTTTAAGTAAATCAGTACCCTTCACAGTATAAAACTCTTTCTCGTACAAAATCGTCGGAATAGAACTTCCTTCTGTTTCATTATCACCCAATATCAAAGTGGGTTTATTTTCTTCGTGTCCCAGTATTGATAATTTTCCGTTATTTATTTTCTTTATGAGTCCCTCTGGAAGATACTGAATACTAAATTTGTTTTTTGAATCTACTGATTTATTTTTGGTTACTTTGATATAACCTTTATTCCAATCACCAATTAGTCTCTTAGAAATATGTCTCCATACACATTCTTTTCCCTTACTTGTTACAGGCCAAATCGCTACAGTTCCTTTTGGAGCGACTGTATAATCATATGCAAAATCTTCTTTACTACCCTTATAAGATCCATCATTTATCATATCTTGAAGGGACAAACCTGTTCCAACGATGGATTCTGTCTCTGGATTAATATAGATAGGATACGCTTGATTTGGACGAGAAACCTTATTAAATGTACTTAAAGTCAAACCTTCAAATGGCCTTCTGGGTGTTCCGCCAAAGAGATCAACTAAACCAGGCTCGAAATCCTTATTAACTACAAAAACGATATATTCTTGTAGGTAATTAAAACCAGCAGAAGGCTTACCTCCTGATGTCTGTACAGTTACAATAATCACTTGCCTATCCGAGAACATCTCTCTACAGATATGATAGAGATTATTCAATTCATGGTAACCAATACTAATAGCTAAAGAACCATCTTGCGAAAGAAGCTGACGTAGCAGTCTCAGTCTGGGATACATCATGCAGCACCACTTGTCGTGGCGCGACAGGTCTTCACCTTCCTTACCGACGACTTCACCAAGCCAGCGTTTGATGTGCGGGTCGTTCACATTATCATTATATACCCAGTTCTCGTTGCCTGTGTTGTAGGGCGGATCAATATAGATGCAGTCTATTCGCCCCTCGTATTCCGGGAGCAATGATTTAAGAGCCGTAAGATTATCACCGTGAATAATCTTGTTCCCGCTTCCAGTCTCGACTTCTGTTTTGCCACCATCAGCCGTAAAGCCATAGCCATGTTCCAAAACATGGAATGGCACATCGTTGTGTAGGCCTACGACCTTGTCTTTTCCTATCCAGTTGAGTGTTGGCATATCTGTATTTAGTTGTTCTGTTTCCTTTTCCTTTGCAAAAATACGAAGATTATTCCATAATAAGAAACAATCCCCAGATTGTTTGGCAATAGTGGTAGTTTTACAACGCCAGTCTTCTTAATTTCGTTGGCTGGTATAATCTGCCAATAGAGAGAATTGAGCAATTAAGTTGTATTAAGAGACCATCTAATAGTGATCTATTCCCTTTATTGCTTTCATAATCTAAGGTTTATTCTCATCGATGAATGCGAATGGCATTGACTATATGCTTGGCAAATTCTCATGCTTAGGAGGCTGTCGCCATTTCAGGGCAAGCTATCTGGATAAATTGGCACGTCTGAGGTCCCAGATACTTTGACTGAGCTTTCAGCTTTGTAATTTATAAACACGAAAGTAGGAGATAAGCACCTTATGATTGGTATTTACCTCCTACTCAAATAGCTTGTTGCGAATAACTTGCGCAATATTAATAAGCGCGGGCTATGATGACCTGAGCCACAGCGGGCTTACCACTCACCATGTCATTGCCCTCAGCCTTTTCACTGCCAAAAGGTATACATCTGATAGTGGCTTGGGTGTCTTCTTTTATCTTAGCCTCGGTCTCGGCTGTGCCGTCCCATGGACAGAGGAAGAAGCCGCCCTGCTGGATTCGCTCCTTGAACTCGTCATAGTTATTGCACTTATAAACGTGTTCGTTTCTGAACGTTTCGGCTTTCTTGAAGATATTACTCTGTATATCATCGAGAAGAGCAGTAACACGCTCCACGATACCATCGAAACTTACGTTTTCCTTTTCGAGCGTATCACGACGCATCACCTCTATGGTGTTGTTCTCGAGGTCTCTTCCACCCATAACAAGACGTACGGGAACACCCTTGAGCTCATAGTCTGCAAACTTAAATCCTGGACGCTTGTTGTCGGAATCGTCATATTTCACGCTCACGCCCAAATCTTGGAGTTGCTTGATAACGGGCTGCAACTTCTCAGAAATAACCTGCAGCTGCTCTTGGTTCTTATAGATAGGAACCATGACCACCTGGATAGGAGCCAGCTTAGGTGGCAGGACAAGGCCATTGTCGTCTGAGTGAACCATGATAAGTGCTCCCATAAGGCGGGTAGAAACACCCCATGAAGTGGCCCAAACATATTCGGGTTGATTGTCTTTATTAAGGAACTGCACGTCGAAGCTCTTGGCAAAGTTCTGCCCGAGGAAATGGCTGGTGCCACTTTGCAGTGCTTTTCCGTCTTGCATCATGGCTTCTATGGTGTAGGTCTCTAGTGCTCCTGCAAACCGCTCAGTAGGGCTTTTCACTCCTCTGATGACGGGAACAGCCATGAATTTCTCCACGAAGTCGGCATATACATGCAACATGGTTTCGGCCTCTTGCTGTGCTTCTTCTTTTGTAGCGTGTGCCGTATGGCCCTCTTGCCAGAGGAACTCGGAAGTACGGAGGAAGGGTCGGGTGCGCATTTCCCACCTCATGACGTTGCACCACTGGTTGCACTTGATAGGCAGGTCACGGTAAGAATGGATCCAGTTTTTATACGTGTGCCATATCATAGTTTCTGATGTAGGACGAATGATGAGTTCTTCCTCAAGCTTAGCTTCAGGGTCTACCACGATATCTTTGCCGTCGTCGCTGGTCTTAAGTCTGTAGTGTGTTACTACGGCACTCTCTTTAGCAAATCCCTTTACATGTTCAGCCTCACGTGCGAAGAAACTTTTGGGGATGAGCAGAGGGAAGTAGGCATTCTGAACACCTTGCTTCTTAAACTCTTTATCAAGCTCAGCCTGTATCTTTTCCCATATAGCATAGCCATAGGGCTTGATAATCATACATCCGCGCACAGGTGCTTGCTCGGCAAGGTCGGCTTTCATCACCAAATCATTGTACCACTGAGAGTAGTTGTCAGCTCTTTTGGTGAGCTGTTTCAATTCTTTTGCCATTTCTGTATTTTATGTTTTATATTCTTTCTGTTAGAAGACTTGTTGCACCCAAAGATGATGCGCAATAGGGAAAATCCCCCACTTTTTAGGCATTTCCCTCTTGCGTACATTGTCTGAGATGCTTAACTTTGCCGCAAAATTACAAAAAATAGTTGGCTTAAGCCACTATTTGATTAAAAAAGAGTATATTTGCAATTAGAATTATTGAACAAAATAAATATTATAAGCATTATGAAACACGTAAAGGTAATGGCAGCAGGTTTATGCCTGCTCGCAGTGGTTGGATGTTCAACTAAGCAGGGAACGTACTCAGCAGCCGGCGGTGGCATAGGCGCTGCCGTAGGTGGTATTATCGGTCAGATAGCAGGTCACAACACCAAGAGCACTGCTATAGGCGCTGCTATTGGTGCCGCTGTAGGCTCAGGTGCAGGCGCGCTCATCGGCCATCACATGGATAAAGTGGCTGAGCAGACAGCAGCACAGGTTCAGAACGCCAAAGTAGACAAAGTGACGGACGCCAATGGACTTACTTGCGTTAAGGTTACGTTTGACTCTGGCATTCTCTTCCCCACTAACGGTTATACACTCAGCTCAGCAGCTAAGAAAGACTTAACCAATTTTGCCAACATCATGAAGAAGAATACTGACTGTGACGTGGCTATCAAGGGTTATACCGACGCTTCAGGCAACGACCAGATAAACCTTCCGTTGAGCGAGAAGCGCGCCAACTCTGTTAAGTCTTGCCTGTTGAGTAACGGTGTGACTTCTTCTCAGATTCGCTCTTGCGAAGGCCTGGGTAGTTCTGACCCCATAGAGAATAAGACTGTGAGCCAGAAGAAC
>ERZ780151.424-NODE-424-length-43456-cov-3.856847_pt1 | contig 43456 bp, 74 predicted proteins | sample MGYA00510983_ERZ780151 | MGnify/ENA primary metagenome ERZ780151 (study PRJEB29588, sample SAMEA2144623) | human gut metagenome | biome: human gut; feature: human-associated habitat; material: faeces | place: Denmark | collected 2008/2010 ... | reverse complement strand
AATCACGCTAATAGCATTAGTAATAACAATAATTGTACTATTAATATTAGCAGGAATAACAAATATATAATAAAATGCTGATATTTCAAGGGGTTGAAGTCTTGATATTCAGCATTTGTTATTAATTTGTTATTAATTTGTTATTAATTTATAAGAATTTATAGAAGTTTATGATGTTTTTCTAATATTATTTAACACAATAATTTTTCCAGTTTTATATGTTACAAGTTTTATTGCTTCAATTTTTTCCTCTATGTAAATATGATTATAAGTATCACTTCCAATATTACCATTTTTGTGACCTATAATAGAATTTATTATTGTTTGTTTTATATTTAATCTTTGTAATTCTGTTTCAAGTGTATGTCTACCACAATGAGCAGTTTTGTTTGCTAGGAATGGGTGGTTGCCTCTGAAATATAATCTATAATAAGTGTTATAGTCTGCATAAAAGAGTCTTTTACCGTTAGATTTCATAAATAAAAAATCGTTATTTTCATTATAATACTTTTCAAAAATGGACTTAATATCAGGGTGTATAGGGATTTCTCTGTTAATACCATTTGCAGTTTTTATACCTCCAACAAAAAACCCTTCTTTTAAATGAATGTTTTTAGTGTAAAGAAAGAATAATTCTTCCGCACGACATCCAGTATAAATGGCAAGTAAAAGGATATTTCTAACGAGATCTTCTTTATCATTATCGGTTTGGATTTTCCATAAATAGTCAATTTGATCATAAGTGAATGGCATTCTTTTATTTTTTTGAATATGTGAACCAGTTGCTTTTAATGTGTCAGTATATTTTTTGTCAATAATATCTTCATTATATGCATATTTATCCATATTTTTTAATAAAGTAATACATTGTTTTATAGATGATGGAGTTTTGCCATTTAAAAATGATTGAAAATCTGATGTTCTTAATTCTCTATAAATTTTATCATAAAGTTCTTCGGAATGATTATAGGCATTTATCATATTTAATGAACTATGTAATGCAAATTTACCATTACCAGGCTTAATGTGCTTCTCTCTTTCAATTTGCATTTCTTCTTTAGTTGGAAATAGATTGTTTTTCATTTCTTCAAAAACTTGCTTAAAAGTATAGTTTCTTTTGTTTTTTCTATGTATATTTGCACTTATGATATTAACAGGTACAAGAGGATATGGAACTTTAGGAAAGAATGCAATCCTGTCATATTTCTTTTGTTTTATTTTTAATGGTATAGGGTTTTTATGGTATATTTCTAAACATACCAAAGCATCTAATTGTTCTTCAAAAGTATCGATATCATAGTACAATGGTTTACCATATAAATCTTTACCTATTAATATTCTTGCAGCATAAGGTTTTTGACGACCTTTCCCTAAAAAAGCTACTGTCCCTGTTCCATTTGCTCTTTTTTTCATAATTTTCATAATAAAAATACCTCCAATTTTATAATTTATTTTTAATAAACTATTGAAAAGTGAAAGTATTTTTTGTATAATATTAGTACATTCACTTTTAATAGTGTTTGCGAGGAATAAATGTATCGGTTCGTGGTAAAATTGATTACATCTATTCCTTATTTTTTTATTTATTCTTATTTTGTTTTTTCTTATTCTTTAAAAATTCAGCAAATCGCCTTAATTCTTCAATATCATTATCATCAAGTCCTTCTGTATCAATGTTATTTTTTGAAACAAAATTAGAATTTTTATTTTTTTCATATTCCGCTAAATCAGCATAACCAGCTTTAACATATAAATCCAAGTAACTAACTCCATATACTGAAGCTAATTTTTTCAAAACTACTGCACTGGCTCTGCGGTGTCCATTTTCTACAAGAGATAAGTAGCTATTTGAAACTTTAGCTAATTCATATACCTCTCTAGTGGATAATCCTTTATTTTCTCGTAATTTTTTTAGATATAGGCCCATTTCTTTAAGAGACATTTCCATAATGATTCCTCCAATCAATAATATTATATCATTTATGATTACTTTTGTAAAGAATTTTATAAAAATTATTAAAAAAGTGTTGACAAATGAAATCTATATGATATAATGCTTTCAAAAGAAAACAGAAAGGAGATGAAAAAATGGCAAATAGAACTATAATACTTAAGGACGCGGAAATATTTAAAAACATTATAACTAAAGAAGGATTTTCTTACAGACAGCTGGCAAAAGAAGCGGATTGTTCACAAACTCAAATTAGTTTAATAGCTAATGGGGAAAGAAATCCTAGTCCAGAACTAGCAGTTAATATTTGTAGAGTACTTAACAGGCAATTTGATGATATTTTTTTTATAAAAAGTGATTTCAAAAGAAATCAAAAATAACCACGAACCGATACAGAAAAAGAAAGAGGGTGAGAACTTGGAAGATGATAATGAAGAAGTAGAAAGGTTAACTCCTGCAGATATTGCACCAAAATTAAAAATGAGTGTTGAAGGAGTTAGAGCAGCATTAAGACAAGACAAATTTCCATTTGGAATAGCATTTCAAGGAAAGACAGGACAATGGAACTATTTAATAATAAAAAGCAAATTTGAAAAATGGTTGAAAAATATTTAGGGAGGTGAATTTAATGAAAAAAATAAACAAAAGCAAACTATATGAACTTATAGGAAAAGCAACAGTAAGATTATCAATATGGGCAATGTCAGTATATTTAGTATATCAAGTAAGCTTGTATATATTAGGTAATTGTATAACAGTGTACAGATAAAACATAAGCAAGAGAAACTAGTTGAAAGGAGGAAGATATATGTTTTTTGCAATAGCAGGATTTTTATTTGGAGCATTATTAGTAGTTCTATTTAATGAAAATGCAGAAAGAGCAAATGAATTGTTAAAAGATACAATAAACAATTTAGAAGAAGACATAGATTTATTAAATTCAAAAATAAAAAACAGAGACAGAATGATAGAAAAACAACAAAAAGACAATGCAATATTATTAGATAATGCAGCAGAATTAAGAGTCAAAATAGAAGACTTAGAAAACAATATAGAATTACTAACAAATAATTTAACAGACGAAAATAAAGAACTAATTTCAGACAGCGAATCAGAAAATTAGTTCAAAAAATACACATAAATATATGAATTTCTATTGTTATTATAGCATTTTTAACAGTAGAAATCAAGAGGGAGGATAAGATGTTAGACAATATAATGGTACAAGATTATATAGATTACATAGTAGAATATGACGAAGATTATGAAAAAGATGACATAGCATACGAAGATAAGGTTTCAGAAAGGGTGAGTGAAGAATAATGGAAAATTTAAGTTTATATCAAATAACAAGTTCATTTCCAAAATTAATAGAAGAAGAAATGTCAGAAGAAGATAAAAAAGAAGTGAAAAAAGAATTGACAGAATTATTACAACAAAAAAGCCAAAATTTGATTGGATATATAAGAAATATAGAATTAACTATTGAAGCAATGAAAAATGAAGAAAAGAGGATTTCAGAGCAAAGAAAGGTATTAGAAAGTAGACTTACAAAATTCAAAGAATATGTAAAAGAATGTATGGAACAAAATGGATTTACAAAAATAGAAACACAACTAGGAGCACTAAGTATAGTTAAAAATCCAATAAGTGTAGAAATATATGATGAAGCTCAAATACCAGATGAATATAAAACAAAAGTTATAGAAATAAAGGTAGATAAAACGGCAATAAAGAAAGCTTTAAAAGAAACAGGAGAAATAATACCAGGGACAAGGATAATAAACAATAAAACAAGTTTAAGAATAAAGTAGGAGGTAATAAAATGTTAGCTAAAAAGGCGACATTAGAAGATGTGAATTTAAAAATAATGGTATGGGGGGAAAGTGGAAGCGGCAAAAGTAGATTTGCATTATCTTCTCCTAATCCAATTGTTGTAGATTTAGAAGGAAGTACAAGATTGTATGCTAATCAATTTGATTTTTATAAAGCTGAAGTAAATAAAACAGATAATAGAGCAAGTAATCCAGCAACATTAACAGTAAATCTAATAGAGGAAATATTGGAAGGAAAATATCCAGATAGAAAAACATTAATAATAGATCCAGTTACAGATTTATTAGATTGTATAGAAGATGTTAGTGCAAAAAAATATGAGCAAATGATAGGAAAAAAAGTAGGAGAATTAAATCAATTACAAAAAACGAAATGGTATGCATATCGTAGAGAAATGGCAAGAACAGTGTTAAATCAATTAAAAGATATTCCAATGAATTTGATATTGGTGGCAAGGGCAAAGAATGTTTGGGATACAAAAGATGGAAAAATGCAACCAGTAGGACTTACATATGATGCTTTGGACATAGTAGAGTATTTGATGGACATAGTGATTCAATTAGAAAAAACAGGAGAAGAGACAAAAGCAATTGTAAAGAAATCAAGGATAGGAAATTTACCAAAAATTTTAGATGTGAAAGATTATTCATCAATAGAAAAGGCTTTGAAAGCTGGTAGTGAAAAATTAGCTGAAGGACAAGAGTAGGTGATGAAATGCAGACCACAGGGACATTGGAAGAAATAAATATAGATTATAAAACAGGAAAACCAAAAATAAGCTTTTTAATTGATGGAAGGGACAAGTTATCAGATATAGAGCAGTTAAAAGGTTTAAAACTTAAAATAGAAGCCAAAAAGTATATAAAAAAGAGAACAACGAATGCAAATAATTATTTTTGGAAACTGTTACAGGAATTATGCGAATTAGCTGAAATAGATACAGTTGAAGAATATAAAAGAAGGGTTAAAGAATTAGGAATATTTAGAAGATTTAAGATAGAAGCAGAAAATATAAAAACATTTGAAAAGATGTGGAATGCACAAGGAATAGCATGGTTTTGTGAAATAGCAGATACAACGTATATAAATAATACAGAATTTAAGATAATAAATGCTTATTATGGTTCAAGTTCTTTTAACTCAAAGCAAATGAGTAGGCTTATAGACGGTGTAGTTCAAGATTGTAAAGTTTATGGAATAGAAACAAAATCACAACAGGAAATAAATAGCTTATTAGAAAGTTGGAATAAAAAATGAAATCAATTTTACAAAACAAAAAAGAAAGCTATATCAGTGGACAAACTTATGGACTAGAAGAACATCATATATATTTTGGTACAGGAAAAAGAAAAATATCAGAGAAAAATGGATTCAAAGTATGGCTAACATATTCAGAACATAGAGGAACATATGGAGTACATGGAAAATATGGCCATGATTTAGATTTGAAGTTAAAGCAGGAATGTCAAAAAGAATATGAAAAAAATCATACAAGAGAAGAATTTATAAAATTAATAGGAAAAAGTTATTTATAAAAAATATTAGGAGGAAAAGAAAATGGCTAATAAAAATGAAATAGTAATAAGTATAGATGAATATAAAGAATTGTTATTGAAGGATAAACCTAACAATACAGATACAATGTTGTTGGATAGGATAAAAACATTGTTATATGATCATATACAATATGAAAAAGACTGGAATAATAATGTAAAAATAGATTTTAAATATGACAGCAAATTTTGTGATGAATTAATAACAACTATAAAAGTAATAGATAAAGAATTTTACAAGGAAATGATTAAATTTGTTTGTGATGAAAAGGCAAAAAAGGATGCTGAAAAAGTAAAGATGGAAAAGGCAAGAGCTATAAAAGATTTAGATGAAGAATAAAGCAACAGGGCTAGACACAAAACTAGCCCTGAAATTGTACGAAAGGAGAAAACAATGGCAGGAGAAAAAGAAAGTTTTGTATTCTATAAAAGCTTTTATGACGCATTACAAGACTTAAAAGAAAAAGATAGATTAAAAGTATATGATGCAATATGTGATTTAGCATTAAATGGAAATGAAACAAAACTAACAGGAGTAGCAAAGACAATATTTACATTAATAAAACCACAGATTTTAGCAAATACAAAAAGATATAAAAACGGAAAAAAGCGGTGGTAGACCAAAAAAAGAAACCAGTGGTTTTGAAAAAGAAAAAACCATAGGTTTTCAAAATACAAAAAGCAAAACAAAACCTAATGTAAATGATAATGTAAATGAAAATGAAAATGTTAATGTAAATGGCAATGATAATGAAGATGTAAGCGACAGTTGTGTTGACGGTTTACAAAAAATTATAGATTTTTACAACGAAAACATTGGAATGATAACATCTTACGGTATTGAAATATTATCTGATTATGCTAAAGAAATGTCGGCAGATTTAATAATTTTTGCAATGAAGAAGTCTGTAGAGGCTAATAAGAGAACAATACAATATATAAAAGGCATTTTAAACAATTGGTCTAAAAAGGGAATAAAAACAGTACTTCAGGCAGAACAAGAAGATGAACAGTTTAGAAGAAAATCAGAACTAGGAACAAACGAAAGAGAAAAAGAACTGGAGGAGTGGCTAAATGAATGTAAGTGATTTTTCAAAGCAGATTAAAAAAATAGAAGTAGCTTATAATAAAAAATTTGATAAAGACAAAACGATTATGTGGTTTCAAGAATTTCAAAATATACCTGCAGAAGAATTTGAAAAAGTAATAGACCAAATAATTAAAACAAATAAATTTACACCGAAAATAGCAGATATAAAAGCAAAAATAAGTGAGAATACATATAGATATTATTCAGAAGACCCACGCAGATATTTATACAAAAATCTTGAGTGGGGAGAATTTGTAGATTAAAGGAAGTGATAAACAAATGAAGATAAATCAAAGACAAAGAATAATAGATTATATCAGAGAATTTGGAAGTATAACAAGTAGAGGTGCTTATAACGATTTAGGAATAACACAATTAGCAACTAGGATAAAAGAATTGAAAGATTTAGGTTACGAATTTGAAACAAAATGGGAAAGTAGCAAAAACAGATTTAAAGAACCTGTAAGTTTTAAAAGATATTATTTAGCGGATATGGTAGCAGAAAATATGAACCATATTCCGAGAATTTAGGAGGTAATCATGAAAATAGTAATTAATGCACAATATGGTGGTTTCGGCTTATCTAAGTTGGCAACAGAAGAATATTTAAAGTTAAAGGGAAAGAAATCATATTTTTATAGCACAGAATGTGATGGTAGAAAAATTTATTATAAAAAAATAGATAGTTCATTTAAAGAAGATATATTTACAATATGTTTTACAAAAGACCTTGGAGAAAGTATTAATGGAGAAGAGATACCAGAAAAAACATGGGAAAGTTGTTGTTTTTCAGCGAAAGCAATAAAAAGAACAGATAAAGATTTAATAAAAATTGTAGAAAAATTAAAAGAAAAAGCAAATACAATATGTTCTTCATTAAAAATAATTGAAATTCCAGACAATGTAGACTATGAAATAGAAGAATATGACGGCAACGAATGGGTATCTGAAAAACACAGAACTTGGGCATAAAAGAGGACTAGCCTATGAAACAAACAAAAAAGAATACACTATGTTATTACTGTCTAGGTTGTAACAAACAAGAAAGCGAAGACTATAAACCAGTAATGAGGTGTAAAAGTTTTACGGCAGCAATAGAAATTTGGCAAGAAAACTTAAGAGAGGAGCTAAAGAAAAGTGAACAAGTATAGAAATAAAAAAGCACAAGTTGATATGTATGAATTTGACAGTATAAAAGAAAGTAAGAGATATAAAGAATTGAAGTTGTTAGAAAGAGCAGGAGAAATAAGCAACTTGGAATTACAACCAAAATTTTTACTACAAGATAGTTTTAAGAAAAATGGAAAAGCATACAGAAAGATTGAATACATAGCGGATTTTTTATATTGCCAACGTCGGCAAAATCATAGTAGAAGATGTAAAAGGGTTGCAGACAGATGTATTCAAATTAAAACATAAATTGTTTGAAAAAAAATATCCTGATTTGGAATTAAGGATAATCAAATGAAAGGAAAATAAAAGATGAACAGAAAATGTAAAATAGAATTATACAATGATCACTTTGAAAATGCCAAAAGATATGGAATACCACATGCACAACTAATTATAGCAGATATACCATATAACCTTGGGAATAATGCTTATGCAAGTAATCCAAGTTGGTACATAAATGGAGATAATAAAAAAGGAGAAAGTGATAAAGCGAATAAAGCATTCTTTGATACCGATAAAGACTTTAAAATAAACAATTTTTTTGATTTTTGTACAAGATATTTAAAGAAAGAACCGAAAGAAAAAGGACAAGCTCCAGCAATGATAGTATTCTGTGCTTTTGAACAAATGCAAATGGTAATAGATGAGGCGAAAAGACATGGTTTAATGAAAAGTTATCCGCTTGTATTTGTAAAAAATTATTCAGCATCAGTATTAAAAGCTAATATGAAAATAGTAGGAGCAACAGAATATGCAGTGGTACTTTATAGAGATAAACTACCAAAATTTAATAATGGCAAAACAGAAGAACAAAAGGGAAAAATGATATTTAACTGGTTTGAATGGAAAAGAGATAATTCTAAGTTATATCCTAAAATACATCCAACACAGAAGCCAATAAGTTTATTAAAACGATTAATAGAAATATTTACAGATGAAGGGGATGTAGTAATAGATCCAGTTGCACGGAAGTGCTTCAACTTTAAGAGCTTGTGCAGAAACAAAAAGAAATGGTTATGGATTTGAAATAAAAAAGGACTTTTATAATCAAGCAAAAGAAAAAATGATAAGTGAGGACATTTTGAATGGAATAATGGAAGATGGACAAGTTACATTTGAAGCACTTATGTAAGGAGGTAAGAGATGATAGAAGTAAACGAATATGTAAGAACAAAAGATGGAATATCAAAAGTTATAGAAAATGTAGACAAATATGTAACAGAAAAACAAATATGTGTTGATTTTATAAGTGGAATGTATCATCAGGTGATATCCAAACACAATGTAGCAAAACACAGTAAACAACTAATAGACTTAATAGAAGTTGGAGACTATGTAAACGGGATAAAAGTATTAGACATACATATACCACGAGATATATGGGAACCAATAGAAATAAGAGTTGATAGCAGATATACAAATTTTATTTTAGCAGAAGACATAAAAACAATACTAACAAAAGAAATTTATATGGCTAATTGCTATAAAGTAGGAGGAGAAGAATAATGAGTCATTTTACAGTAGCAGTTATAACTGCAAAAAAAGAAAAATTAGAAGAAATGTTAGCGCCTTATGATGAAGAGTTAGAAGTAGAACCATATATAGAGAGAACAAAAAAAGAAATAATTGAAAAAGCAAGAAAATGGAAAGAAGATTTTTTAAAAGAACAAAAAGAAGGAAAAAAATTAAGTGGTTGGGAATTGAAATATATAAATGCCCAAAAAGATGAAGAATTATACCAAGCAGAAATAGATGAATATGAACAATATGATGAAGAACGGAAATGAATTAAGTACATATAATCCTGATTCAAAATGGGATTGGTATTCAGTAGGTGGAAGATGGAGAAATTTATTGCTAACTAAAGAAGATAATGAAGATGTAATATCAGAAACTAGCTTAGAAGATTTAATAAACCAAGGAAAAAATTTAAGAAAAGAATCTCCAATAGGATATAAATGGGTAGATGGTGCAAGAATAAAAGACATAGATTTTAAAAAAGCTATTGAGTTTCAAAATACATATAACAAAGCAATTAGATTTTGGGAAACTTATGTAGAAGGACAAGAAACAATAACTGAAGAAGAAAAAGAAAATATTAAATTTGAGCTATATAAAAAGGAATATTACATAGAAAGATATAAAACAAAGGAAAATTATGTGGAGGTGCAAAGCACATTTTCTTGTTGGGCATTATTAGATGAAACAGGTTGGCATGAAAAAGGAAAAATGGGCTGGTGGGCTATGAGCGATAGTACAAAAGATAGTGAACAACTATTCTTAGAAAAATTCACAGAAACAATTAATAAACCAGAAAATCAAGATAAATACTTAATTATAGTAGATTGCCATATATAAAAGTAGGAGGAGAAGAAGATGAGTGATTATGTAAGAAAAAAATGTGTAAGGTTTAAAATACCTCAAAATATAATAGACAAATTAAAAAAGGAAGATGAATGGTTAGAGGATTTATTACTAAAAGAATACAATGTTAAAGAAAATTATCATACTAAAAATGATTTTACAATTAATAGTGGATTGAATTATGAAAATGATGAATATGACTATTTCTTAGATTATCAATTAGATTATGAATATGGAGCAAGTGGAGATTTTGAAAATGTAAGATTATTAACAGATACAGAATTTGAAAAGTATTCAAGAATGTTTGCAAAATATTTTAATGAAATAGGTAGAGATGAATTAAGATTAGTTCATTATTCTTACTATAATGGTTGTGATGAATCAAGTATATATGAATTAGGAGAAATTTAGGAGGAGAATAGATAAATGTATTATTGTTTATTTGAACAAAGCGGAACATTTAAAAACGAATTTAAAAAACTCGGTTATGAAGCAATAGATTATGACATACAAAATGAATTTAATGAGACAGATGTAGTAATAGATTTATTCAAAGAAATAGAAAAAGCATATAACAAAGAAGAAAGTATATTTGATAACATAACTGAAAAAGATACAGCACTAGCATTTTTTCCATGTGTGCGTTTTGAAGACCAAATTCAAATGGCTTTTAGAGGTACACAATATCAATTAAAGAAATGTACAGACGAACAAAAGTTAGAATATGATTTAAAACTACATAAAGAATTAGATTTAATGTATGAAACAATAACAAAATTAGCAATAGTGTGTATTAGAAAGAATATACCGCTAATAATAGAGAATCCGTATTCAACAACACATTATTTAACAAAGTATTGGGCTATACCAAGTAAGATTATAGATAAAGATAGAACTTTGCGTGGAGATTACTACAAAAAGCCAACACAATACTGGTTTATAAATTGTGAGCCACAACACAACATGATTTTAGAGGCATATGCTTGGAATCAAAAGAAAATTATAAATAATACAAGTAGTAAAACAGAAAGAAGTTTAATATCAAAAGAATATGCAAACAGATTTATAAGAGAATTTATAATTGCTGGAGAGGAGTAAATAAGATATGAAAATAAGAGATTTAAAAATAACAAGCAAGATGGCTGATAAACATAAAAAGACAATGAATGCTTTGTATATTATTACTTACATATTATTATTTCCATTTGTAATATTAGATTATTTGTCAGATTTTTTAGAATGGCTATGCAATAAAATGTCATGGTTTAGAACTGATATTGTATATACAACATTTAAAATTATATACAAGAAAGAAATTATAGCAGATATGCGAAAGAGAGGCGTTTTAAGTGAAAGAAAATAGTATAAGCTATAAAACGGCAAAACGAGAAACAGAAAGATTGATTGTAGAATTAGAAGAACGTGCAATAACACACAGAGCGTTTACTGCAGAGTGTTTAAAAAGAGTATTAAAAGAGAATGAAATATATAAGAAAAATTCTGAAATTATGTCAAAAGAAAATTTAAGTACAGCAGAACAATTAAAGGTAGAAATAAAAGAAAATTTTAGGTTGAAAAATCAATTAGAAAATAATCGAAAAGAATATCAAGAAACATATAAAGATGTTAGAGAAGAACTGAAAGAGCTGAAAAAAGAGAATGAAGAATTATTACAAGAAAAAATAAACAATCAAAAAATAATAGTATTAGCACAAAATGATATGCTTAACTATCAAGCAGGCTTTGAAGATGGTAAAAATGGAAGAACAAGTGCTGTTCAAAGTATAATTGAAAATCAACAATATTATATTTTTCAAAAGCAAATTGAAAAATATGAAAGACATATAGAAAAACAACAAAAAGAGAATGAAGAATTAAAAGAATATATAGCAACAGCACCAAATTTAGATGAAATGACAGCAACTAAATTTAGAAATATTCAACAAGATGCTTATATACAAGGGAGAGCAGAAGAGCAACAAAAAGCAGAACAAATAATTTATGAAAATTATATACCAAAACAAACAGTAAAAGACAAGATAGAAGGAATAGACGAAAGAATAAAACGTGAAGAAAATAAAAAAGTAGTAATATATTTACATAAACAAAAAAGAATTTTACAAGAACTACTAGAAGGGAGAGAATAAAATGGAATATAAAGGATTAGAAATAATGCAAATGATATCAAAAGGACAAATAGAAGATGGAACAAGATTTGATTTCGAAAACAATAATTTTAATGGAGAAGTAGAATATTACAATGGGACATTATATTGGATAAGATTTGATGAGAACTGGAAAGAAACAGGTAAGAAAAATCTTTTTGAAATGTTTAATATTCAAAGCACAATGGTAGCAGACTTTGAACCATTAAAAGATGAAATAGAAATAGATAATATAAAAGAATACAAACAAGAACATACAGAAAGATGTATAGATGTTGATATAAGAAATAAAATAAATGAATTAATACAAGCCATAAAACAAATAAATAAAGAAGTAAAAGAGGTGAAGGAGGACAAATAAAATGTGCGCTGATGAGATGTTTGAAAAATTAGGACTACGATTGGAAAATGATAGCCCATTCGAATTTGAAGTAAAAAAATGATGATGATAAGGTAATAAAAATTAACAAAGAAAGAAAAGAAATAGCTTGTTTCAATTATTATGATGGATTTGAATATTTAACATTAGAAGAACTACAAGCAATAAATAAGAAAGTAGAGGAATTAGGATGGATGAAGTAACTTTTTATTCTTATAGATATAATGGTGGCGGAACTAAAAAGCAAATATATATAACAATAAATTGCAAAAACAAATCATTTATAACAAATAAAAATGGAAGTAAATATAGTACATCAAAATATGGATTTTCTAATTTTGAATTAAAAGATTACTCTGAATTACAAGAACTAGAAAGATATTTAAAATATAAAGAATTTAAAGAAGAGAAAGAAGAGGGGACTAACATATGACAAAAGAACAAGAAAAAGCAATAGAATATTTTAATAAACATATAAAATATTTTGAAGAACAGATCAAATTTATAGAAGCAACAGATTGCAATTATTATGATGAAGAACTTGAATTGTATCAAAATAGAGTAAAACAGTTTAAAACAATTTTATCTATGTTAGAAGAAAAGGACAAGCAAATAGAAAGATGCATAAAATTGTTAGTAACCAATGATATGCTACATGCAATAGAGTGTGAAAATAAAGATAAAATAATAGACGAAATGGCAAAGGTAATAAATGAAGCATATTTTGAAAGTGAAGATTTTGAAAAATGGTTTGAAAATAAAATTTGTAAAGTACAAATGTATGAAGATTATACATATTTAGAGAAAAATATAAAACGATATTTTGAAAATAAAGCAAAAGAATTATTAAATAAATAAAAGAGCATACTACACTTAAGAGGTGTAGTAAATGACAGATAAAGAGATAATAAAAAAATGGAAACAAGGATTAAGTAAAAATCAAATAGCAACAATGTACAAAAGACAATATAATCAAGAAATAAAAATAATAAGAAGTACAGTAAGACACAGGCACGATGGAAGGTTTATAACAAGTTATGAAGCATTAGCTTATGTTGAAAGAGTAATATATAAATATTTGAAAGGAAAAGCAAATGAAAATACCAAAAGTAATTAGTAAAAATGGACATGAATATATACTAGTAGCAAAATGTAATGAAAATTTATATTTATATAAAGATCTATTATACGGATACAAAGAAACATTTACAAAATTTGGTTTAGGATTAATAACAGAAAGAGAAAACATGATAATTACAGCAAGAAAAAATGGAAATACAAAGATATAGTTGAGGTGAGTACAAATGAACATATATGGAATATACGATACAGAAAACAATGAACAATGCATAAGAGTGGGAACATTACAAGAAATAGTAAAATTTTTAAATTTAACAGCAAGAGAAATGAGTATAGTAGTAAAGAAGAATAGAACAATAAGAAAACACTATAAAGTATATTATTTATTTAAAGAGGAGGTACACTAATGAGTAAATACATAAAAGAAGATATTGAAAAAATGCTAAGAAATCATAAGAAAGATGAAGCAAAACTAACAGAAGTTCAGCTAAAGAAAGAAGAGTATCAAGAACAGCTATATTATGCTGGGACAGTGAATGAAGATACTGAAAGAGAAGTAATAGAGAATATGCAAATAGCTGGACAAGTGTATGATAGAATACATAGTAATACAAATAATATATCTGATAAAGTGTCAAATACAGCAATGAATTATAAAAAAGAATTAAATCATATAAACAAATTTGATAGAGATTATTTAAGTTCAAAAATAATAGAATGTGAAGCAGAAGAAAATATATTAAATAAAAAAATCGTAAGAGTAAAAAATTTGCTAACAATACTTAGTGAAAAACAACGATTTGTAATTAGTGAATTTTATATAAATAGTGAAAAAGGAGATTGGAAAAGAGTTGCAAAAGAGTACGAAAATCAATTTCCAAGATATTTATCAGTAAAGCAATTACAAAATATAAGGGATGTAGCTTTAAAAGATATGTTAGAGGTACTAAATACATAATTTCGCAAAAACTTCGCTAAAATTTCGCAAAAATTGTATTTAAAAGTTCGCTTCTGATGTAGTATAATTATAATAGAAAAATTATAAAAAGTCGCAGATGGAAATATCAAATTCAATGCGGCAATAATAAAAGTTTCCCTTTTATTTATTTAATATCAAAGAAGAATAGATGTTTTAAATGTCTATTCTTTTTATTATGTTAGGAAAGAAGGAATAAAAATGAATTTTGGAAAAGCGATACAATTATTAAGAGAAGGAAAAAGAGTACAAAGACAAGGTTGGAATGGTAAAGGACAATATATAGAACTTGCAACTTGTATAAGTTATAAAAACACTAACAATGAAATAATAAATGCTGAACATGATGCAATAGGAAATAAAGCAATAGCATTTGTAGGAACATCAGGAGTTCAATTAGGTTGGTTAGCCAGTCAAGCCGACATGTTAGCAGAAGACTGGAAATTAGTGGATTAGTTATTACCAGTATGCTAGGTAACTGATAATAGAATCCTTGTAGGATAAAAAATCAAAGTTGATGGTATAGAACTTTCCTAGCAAGTTCTAATTAATATTTATAAGTTGTATGCAGGATATAAAAAAGAAACTCTCCAAATTGGTTGAGTAATAAGTAGTAATAGAAGTTTTACAAGGAGAGCAAAAAGCTATTACAAATGTATGCAGAATTGCAAACGTAAGACGTACATTCCCATTATATCTTGCATAGAGGTTATAAATAAAATTCTGTAGAAACAGGGGGTTGTAAATCTGAGGAAATACAACTCTTTATATCTTATATAAAGTTTATAAAATAATATGTAGTGATATAAAAAAATGGTTCAACTCCTGAAATTTTTTATTTGTTCGGTAACAAATATACTCTTGACTGGTAAAAGAGGGCGAAGGAAAAACGCAATGTATGTTGGTTCGAGTCCAACTTTATATCATTACATAGTGTTTTATAAATAAAAAAGAAGGAGTACATATGACTAATCAAGAAAGAATAGAAAAATATAAAAAAGAGTATTGTACAAGATGTAAAAATAAGAACAAAAATGATTGTGAAATAAGAATATTTAAAAACAATAATATAGTATGTACAAAGTGTGTGTATTATGAGAGACAAGATTAACTATGCAAATTGCATGCAAAGAAAATGTGAACAATGTAGATACTATGATTATTGTTTTAGATATAGACCCAAAAGAAGAAAAAACATTAAAGATAAAACAAAGAAGGTGATTAGATGGCAAATGAAGGAAATTTGAAACCAATTCGAACCAAGAGCGAAGCGAGAGAAAAAGGAAAAAAAGGTGGAAAAAAATCAGGAGAAGTAAGAGCACAAAGAAAAACATTAAGAGAAGAACTGATAGCATTACTAGAAACAAAAATAGAAGATAAAACAATACAAGAAAAGATAAGTTTTTCACTTATTCAAGAAGCAATAAGTGGAAATGTAAAAGCATTTGAGACTATAAGAGATACAATAGGAGAAAAACCAATAGAGCAAATACAAAATATTAATCCACCAGTAATAAATATAGAGAGACCAAAAGATGATTAATCCATACAATATAATAGCAAAACACTTTTGGGATTTGCTTGATGATTGTTTATCAAATAAACATACTCATTACTGGTTAAAACGGTGGAAGAGGAAGCACAAAATCTAGTTTTATTGGTATAACAATTCCTTTAATGATGATGATAGATGCACAAAATGGAACATATTCAAATGCAGTAGCAATGAGAAAAGTTGGAGATACATTAGCAGATAGTGTATATACTCAAATCCTATGGGGAATAGAACAATTAGGAGTATCAGAATATTGGGAAGCAAAAGTAAGCCCTCTAAGATTGACTTATAAGCCGACAGGACAGCAAATATTGTTTAGAAGTTGTAATAATAAAGATGATTACAGAAAAATTAAATCAACAAAATTTAAAAAAGGTTTTTGCAAATATCTTTGGTTTGAAGAACTAGATGAGTTTTTTGGAATGGAAGAAATAAGAAGTATAATACAATCACTACTTCGCGGTCGGAAATGGCTACGAAGTTTTTTATTCTTACAATCCGCCTAAGATGATTGCTAGTTGGGTAAATGCAGAAGTAATAGTTATAAGACCAGATAGATTAGTACATAGTTCTACATATTTAGATGTACCAGTTGAATGGTTAGGAGAACAATTCATAATAGAAGCGGAAGAACTAAAAAAGACAAATGAATTAGCATACAGGAATGAGTATTTAGGAGAGCCAACAGGAACTGGAGGAGCAGTATTTACAAATATAACATTAAGGAAAATAACTGATGAAGAAATATTACACTTTGATAATATAGCAGATGGTATAGATTTTGGATATGCGGTAGACCCAGCTTGTTATGGTCAAAATCATTTAGATAAAACAAGAAGAAAGCTATATATATTTAATGAAATTTACAAAGTAGGCATATCAAATAAAAAATTACATGATGAAATAATAAAAGTAAAAATTGGAAGAAGTGAAATTACGGCAGATAGTGCAGAACCCAAAAGTATTGATGAAATGAATAGTTATAGTGGACTACGAATAGTAGGAGCTAAGAAAGGACCTGATAGCATTGATTTTGGTGTTAGATGGTTACAAAATTTAGTTGAAATAATAATAGACCCAGAGAGATGTCCTAATACTGCAAGAGAATTTAGTACATATGAATACGAAAAAGATAAATATGGTAATTTTAAAAGCAAATATCCAGATGCTAATAACCATAGTATTGATATGACAAGATATAGCAGAGAAAAAGAATATAATTTTAAAAAATTACAATTTGGTTATAACAATATAATGTAAAGGAGAAAAATAATGAGTTTTGTAGAAAAAATACAATATAAAGATGATTTTTTAAGTGAAAAAAATATAAATCAAAACATAAGCATATTATGGGGAAAAGCATTGCCAATATTTATGCATAGAAAATATTTACAGGATAGATTTACAAGGAAATATGATAAAAAAGATGTTGTTGTTGCACTTGAATATTATATAAGTATTATTGCAAGTGGATATTTTGGAGGAAAAGAGCCTCAATTTAAAGTTAAGAACATAAATGAAACTCAAAAAGGAATTTTAAATAGAATATTTAAAAGGATTTTTGGAGAGAAGAATGATCCAGAAGACTATCAAGCTATTATTGATTATATTGCAAAATATAATGACAATGGTAGCTTTTTTTATGACTGTGTACTTGATTATATTACAACTGGAGCATGTTATGGACTGGTGTATGAAAATAAGAGTAACGAAGAAGTATATGCCAATGTTTCAAGCTTGAATACAGTAGCTATATGGAACTATGATGTACCAAGCACAAAAGTAGGATTATTAAGGTGTTGGTACGAAAATACAACAACAGGTGGAATTGAAACACATTTAGAAATAATAACAAAAGACTATAAAAAGCAATTTGTTGATGGAATAGAAAAACAGACTATTACCGAGAGCTCTGAATATAAGTTTGAAGAGGTGGATGGTAGCAATAAACCAGTAAGATGGACTGATTTGCCTTGTTTTGCAGTAGAAAATCCTTATGGAATGTCATTTTTTGAAAATGTTATAACTTTAATAAACAAAAATGAAAAAGTAATAGAAAATAATGCTAATATTTTTGATTATAATGATAATGCAAAATTAAAAGTAACAGGATTTTCTCCAATAAACGATCCTTTAATACCATTAGTAAATGACAAAGGAGAAGAACAAAAAGATAAGAATGGAAATATAATAATGACTAAAAATCCTGCAAGAGTACAAGAAGATGAGGCTGTTTTAAATGCAAAAGTATTTTATACTCCAGATAAAGATGGAGACATAGATTGGATAATAAAGGATATAAATGATACTGCATCAGAAAATCATAAAAAAACATGCTTAGATATGGCACTTATGATTTCTGGAGTGCCAAATGTAACTGATCAAGGTTTTACAAATGCAGACAATGCAGCAGCCTTAGAAAAGAAGTTTTTCCCTTTAGAACAAGTGTTACAACAAGCACATCATTTATTTAGAAAAGAATACTTAAGGATGTGGGAGATGATAACAGCAAGAATAAATCTAAAGAAAGGTAAAAAATATGATTTTAGAGATATAGATGTTATATTAATACGTAATTTACCTACAGATACAGAAAGTCTTACAAATGTTTGGTTAAAGTTAAGAGGATTAGTAAGTGACAAATCAATTATAAGTCATTTACCATTTGGACTTGATGCAGAATCAGAACTTGCTGAAATGGACAAGCAGAATCAAGAAAATATACAGAAAAATCTAGAGCAAATGTCTATGATGGGACAAACAGGGGTAAACCAAGATAACAAAGAAAACAATCAAGATAATAAAGTAACATATTTGACAGAACAACAGAAAGCACAGAAATTAACGGCAGACAATAAGAAAGAACAAGCAAAAGTAGTTAATAAGCAAATTAATAAAGAATAGAGGAGCTTTATATGTGGAAACAACATGATAATTATATGAAACAATTACAACAACTATATAATAAAACATCAAAACAAACACAGAACAGACTTCAGGGAATCTTTGATACATTTAACTTCACAACAGATAATATCTATAATATATCAGATAGTAAGACTAAAAAAAGAATAAATACATATATAGAACAATGGAAAGAACAAGGATTATTAAAAAATAACAACTATTTTACATCATTAGCAAATAATATTTATAGAAGAATAAGAGTAAAGAATAGTGAAATATTAGAATTATTGATTTATAGTGCATATATAGAAGAACAAAGCAAACTTGAAGAACCAGAAAAACAAATAATGTATGAAGATGCAAATTATTATTATCAAGAAGGCATAAAAGAAGTCGATAAAAAGAAAAAGTCATCAGTAATTCCAATGGCTTTATTTCTTGCATTATTAGACCAACCAAATTATAGTGGAATTAATTGGAATCAATATATTGAAGCAACAATGCAATATAATGCACAACAAATATACAAACAAGCAATTTTAAATATACAGCAGCAGAAAAACTTAGAAATTGATTCTAGTGAGTTTCAAGTAATAATAAATAGACAAAACAATCAGAAACTTAATATAAATAATGATAAAATATCAGGTGCAACAGACTTGCAAATGATTGGATTGAATAATCTAGCAAAAGTAGAAGGAATAAGATCAAATGCAAATGATAATGCACAAGTAGAATTTTGGGCAGTAACTGATGAACATAGTACAGAAATGTGTCAATCAATGAATATGATGCGATTTTATATAAATAAAGAAAATAAATTTGATAGGTATTGGGGAAATAGCAAAAAAGATATTAAACTTATGCCAGTTAGGGTAAAAGGTTTAGTACCTGGTATTAATTTACCTCCAATTATGTATTATTGGCATTGGTGCAGGAGTACTATAAGATATGTGTCACCAGTTGAAAAACAAGAAAAAACAGAGTATAATAATGTTGATTATATAAGAAAAAACAATTATACTAATAGCAAAAATCTAGATAGCAATATAAAGAAAGCAATAAAAAGGTTGCCAAGAAAAATTCAAAAAATTATAAATGATACGACCTTTGAAGTATCAAAAAATAATAGTTATTATGATAGAAAAAATAATATAATACATTTATTAAATGATAGTAACGAATATGAAATATTACATGAAATTGGACATGTGATAGAAACAAAACTAGATTTATTACATGATAAAAAATACATAGAAATACAACAAAATGGGTTAAATATTAAAGAAATACATACAGACAATATAAAAGGATATGGAAAGGAAAATGAGTTCTGGTTAGATGGAAATAAATTTATTTCAGAGTATCAAAGAAGAGTGTATGAACAAGATATAGATGGAAATTATAAATTGAATTATTTAGACTTTAGATTTAATCCTAAAACTTTAGGAGAATATTTTTCAGAAGGATTTAGATGCTATTTTGAAGAAAATAAGTTATTAAAAAGAAGAGATATAAACTTATACAATTATATTAAGGAGGTCTTAAAATGACAGAAAAACAAATTCAAGATTTGTTAAAAAAAGAATATATTATTGATTTAGACAAAGAATTAATTAAGATATATCCTAATGGATTTGACATTAATAAAATAGATAAAAGGATAAAGGCAAAAATAGAAGAATTGACTAATAAATACGATAGCATACAAAATCCAGTACAAATAAGAAAAAATAAGGAGTAGTAAAACACATGATTATACCAGATGAAATAAAAGAATTAATTCATAAATATATAGAAAAGAATGGAAAAAGACCATTAGGTTTTAATTATGATGAATGGAATAGTTTTGCAGAGTATAAAGAATATTTAGAAAAAGAATTAGAAAATAGCACTTACTAGAAAGTAGGTGCTTTTATTATGGAAAGAAGGCGAAAAAAATGTGGTTATTAGTTTTAATATTAAGCATTAAATTACAAATGCCAACTTGGTATTGGATTATATTTACTATAATTACAATATTTAGACCAATTATGTGGGTAGTTAAATATAATTTTGCAGATGGATATATGAAAGCAACGAACAAAGATAATAAATAAGTTATTAAAATTTTATAATTATAAATTTGTAGACGTAGACGTGCGTCTATTTTTTTATGCCTTTTTACTGATTGAAGGCACTAAAGAACAACAGAATACAAATTCGCAATGGCTGGGGCTTAGGCAATGGCTGGGGCAAAAGGAGTAAGAAATGGAAGAACAAGATAATAATCTAAACAATGCTAATGTTGGGGCAAATAATGAATCAGTGGGAGCAAATAATGAAAATAATGCAGGAACAAATAATAATCCTGTAACATTTGATGATTTCTTAAAAGATAGAAAGAATCAAGCAGAATTTGATAAAAGAGTTCAGAAAGCTATAAATACAGCTAAAGCAAATTGGGAAGAAATAATGAACAGTGAAAAAACGGAAGCTGAAAAGCTAGCAAAAATGAACAAAGAACAAAAACTTGAATATCAAGCACAAAAGGAAAAAACAGACAAAGAAAAAGCACTTGCAGAATTAAATGCTTATAAACTAAAAGAGCAAGCAACAAAAATCGCAAGTGAAAAAGGATTGGACATATCTTTACTTACTTTCTTCAACTTTGAAACAGTTAAGGCAGAGGAAATCAATTCAAAAATAGAAGAGGTTTCAAATGCGTTCAATAAGGCTGTTGAAAAAGCTGTAAATGAAAGATTAAAAGAAGATACACCAATTGAAAAATCTGGTTTTGATAATACAAAAAACAAATCAATCGCCAGAGCAAGTTATTAAAAAATAGGAGGAATTAAAAATGGGAGAAATTACACAAGAAGCATTAAATATAATGCTACAAGATGGCAAAACAAAGGATAATTTAAAACAAGTATTAAGTGGAGTATTAGAAAATGTTGCATCAAGAGCAATATCAGAACAAATCAAAGCAAAAAATGGTTCAGGAAATCCAGAAGGTGGAGTAATTGAATATAAAAGATTTGTAAATGCAGAGCTAAAAGATAAAGGTACTGCAAGAGCCGCAGGAAAAGGTGATAAAGTAAAAGCTAAACCAGTAAAAGTTGTTATTGATACAGACAAAGAAATTGTTGAAGAATTGCAAGGAAAAGACGTAAAACTTTATGGCATTGATGGTATGGCTGAAAAAAGAAAAGTAAACCATCAATCAGCTATTATAAGATATTTAGATAGAGAATTTTTTGCAAAGGTATTGGAAGGAACAGAAGTTTCTGCAAAAGATAATGTACAAGATACAATTGATACTTTATTACAAAAAGCAAGAACTTTAAGAAACGATTTTATTGATGGAATAGAATCAGACTTATTAGTTATTGTTGTAGATAGTGAATACAGAAAAGGAATGAAGAAAATTCTTGACGAATTACCAAATGGAACCGACCCAAAAGAACAAGCAATTGGTATGTACGATTCTGTTAGAGTTTACGAATCAACAAGATTACCAGATGGCGTAAAAGCTGTTGTAATGATGGATGGGGCTATTGCTCAACCATTTTATGTATCAGAGTATGGAGCAGAGAAAGTACCATTTGATGATGCTGTAGCATTAGAAGATTTCTTATATAAAGGAACAAAAGCATTGATGGAAGACACTATATTCTATGTAACAGATGCTTCGCTTAAAACTTTAAATGTAACATCAGAAGCAGGAACATCAACTGGAAAAACAAAAATAACTGTTACACCAGCTTTAACTTCTGGAAATAGTTATAAATATAAAGCAGCAGCTAATCCAACAATACCAGAATATGATGCTGTTTGCACATCTGGATATACAGCTTGGAATGGAACAGACGAAATAACAGCAACAACAGGGCAAAAAATAGTAATTGTTGAAGTTGATTCAGCAAATAAGGCTAAAAAAGCAGGAATAGCAACAATTGTTTCAATGGCTTAAAAATAGGAGGCAATAGAAATGGAAGAAACCAGTAATATAGATAAAATAATAGCAGATTTAGCATCTAATTATAAAGATGACAAAGAAGTCTTGAAAGAAATATTTGAGGAAGTAAGTTCTATTGCCTCCGATATTTCTAATAGGCAAAAAGATGATGAAAAATTATTTCCATATATAAAAAAGGCAACAAAAGCTATTTATTTAATTAGAGGAGCAGAGGGCTTAACAAGTCGAAATGAAGGTTCTATTTCAACATCATTTGAAGATATTATAGATAAGCTAAGAAATGACATTATAAAATCTGGTTTAAGGAGGATTAAATAATGTTATTACGAGATTTAACAAAAGTATATATATCAGAATATGAAGAAATAGAAAACCATGGAGAACCAGATAAAGTATGGAAATATAAAGGAATTGCTTGGTTAAATATGCAACAAGATGTAAATGAGTTAGATAGAAAATCTACAGGAGAAGTGGATTATAGTACATATAAAGGTCGTACAACTAGAGATTATGACATACAAAAAGGCAATGGAATATCATTTGAAGATATCTCAAAGCTAGAAAAATTTAAGCCTCAATATAAAGTAATTGATAAAAACAAAATTGGAACAACGTATTTGTATATATGTGAGAAGGTGCAAGAATGATAAATTTTAATTGTAATATAAAAGTAAAGCATAATTTTAAGAATATAAATACTATAATGCAAAAACTACCACAAACTGCAAAGGTAATAACAGAAGATGTACTAAAAAATATTAGAGGCTATGCTATAAGATTAGAGAAAGGTCATAACGAAGAACGGTATATTAGTTGAAATGATAGATATGTCTACAAAAGAAGTGAAGGGAAAAGTTTATGCGGATCCTTCTAAATTTATGAGTAATGGAGTTTCATATTTATTTTTTGAATATTTTGGGACAGGCACAAATGCTGAAATGGACCATATTGGAAAATCAAATCACTTTATAGAAAGCGGTTATACAGAATGGTTTATTCCAGTTTTAAGGGTAGATAGAGCATTGCCTTACCCAGTTGTGAATATTCAAGGTATAGACTTTTATATTGCTCATGGAAGTAAAGCTAATCATTTTATGACTGATGCAAGTTTTAAAAGTAGAAATGAAAATGCGGAAATAGTTAAGAAAAAATTAGATGAAATGCTAAAGGAGTGTTGTAAATAATGAAAGATTTAAGTGTATTAGAATTTAGTGATTTAGTATACGAAAAATTAGAATCATTAAATTATAAACAAATATTAACAAACCCAACAACAACAAGTAAGTTTCCATGTTTAGAATTACATACACCTTTAAAATCTGTAAATAAGACAGAAAATGTGTTTCCTATATTTTCTACATTTCAAATATCAGTAACTTGTTGGAATGAAAAGCAACGCCAAGCAATGAAAATGGCAGATGAAGTTGATAAAAAACTTCAAGAATTAAATTTCATAAGGACAAATACCAGTCCAGCAGTATATGATCCTATATTGCAAAAATACGGTATAACAATAACATTTGAGGTACGTTATAATTCAATAACAACCTCTTTTAATTTTATAAGATAATAGGAGGAATTAAAAATGGATCCAAAAACAAGTACAATGACTAAATTATTTCATTCTGATACATTAGAAGATTTAAAATCAGCATCAAAAAGAAAGCAAATTGCTTTTGTACAAAGTATACCAGAATTTTTAAAAGCACCAGAAGGAATAACATATAGTGCTTTAGATATTCCTGACGAGAGACAAGCAGAAGGACGACAAAAAGCAGAAAATTTAGAAATAGAAATATTATTTAAAGAAGACCAATATGATGAATTAAAAGCAGTACAAACAGCTAAAACAAATGGATATTGGGCAATACAACTACCAGAAAGTACAGCGTCAGAATCTGGAAAACCATTAACATGGTATTTTACAGGAACATGCTATGTTGGAATGAGTGAAATTGCTATAGATGATATGTTAAAATCAAAACTAACAATTTATAGAAGTTCAGAAATACAAGAAAGCAAAGGTTTTCCCACAGCTTAGTTCTACATTAAGTGCTAGGAGTAGAACAAAGAAAGTTGCTAGCACAGAAAAAATATTGAGAAGGCATAATTAAAAGCCTTCTCTCTTTTATAAAGGAGAGAAGAAAAAATGATGATAGAAACAAAGAATAAAACAATTAATTTAGTACTAAAAACAAGAAAAATAGTAGACATAGCTAATCTACTAAAAAATAAAAACTTTGAAGAGGCATTTATAAAAGCATATTCAATATTAGATGGACAGGCACTAACAAAAATAATATTTAAGTTAGCAGAAAATGATAATGGAGAAAGTGCATTTAATTCATCAGAAGAAGTATATGATTTCATAGATGATTGTAGATCAGAAGGAACGAGTATAAGTGAATTATATGCTAAGATTGCAGAGGCATTGAATGAAGAGGGTTTTTTCAGAAAGAAAATGAACAAGAAAGAATTAAAAGAAATGACATCAAATCCATTATTAACCATGAATATGAACGAATTAGTTCAAAAATCAGCAGAAAGTGCAATGAACAAAATAGCAGAGAAACAATTTCAAGAACAGGGATTTCAAGGTTACGAAGCCTAAATGAAATAGTAGAAAAAGTTAAGGAAGCTAATAATTTGATTGAATTAATATATTCAATGGAAAGATTGGCTTATTATTTTGATATGAAACCACATGAATTTTGGAATAGCAGATATTTAGAAATAAATGTGTATTGTCAGTCTCATCTAATAAAAATAATTGATGACTTAAAACGTGAAATTAATTTACAAGAAGCGGTAACAAACAAACTTATAAGAGCAGATAGTATGAGTAAAAATCCAAAAATAATATTAATTAGAGAGAATTATAAAGAACTATTTGAAGAAGAACAGCAAATACAATCCCCAGAGGAAATTATAAGGAGAATGAGAGGAATAATGAAAGCGGAAAAAAATTAAGAAAAACATTTTCTTCGACAAATTTCGACATTAAAATACATACAAAAGTGGTATAATTTATCCATAAAAATATAAAAGGAGATGTATTAATATGAAATGTCCAGAATGTGGAAGTGAAAATGTTCAAGTTCAACTTGTTGAAGAAGGCCAACAAACTAACAAAAAAGGTATTGGATTTGGTGGGCATATAAACAATAGTGCAAGAGGATTTACAGCTTTATGTACATTAGGTATGTCTAATTTATTTTGGAAAAAATCTAAAGGAACAAATAAAACAAAAACAATTAATTCTACAGTAGGAGTTTGCCAAAATTGTGGTAATACATGGGTAATAAAAAAAGGCAAAATGGGCTCTGCTCCTATAAGTATATTTAGATAAATATATTAAAAATATAAAATAAAGCACTTACTTAGGTAGGTGTTTTTATTTTATTTAAAAAATTCAAGAAAGGAGGACAGCAATGACAGTAGAAGAGATAGAAATTATAGTGACAGCAAAAGTAGAAGAAGCATTAAAAGAATTTGAAAAAATGTTACCAGCAATAAAAGAAAAAATGAAACAGATTCAAGATGTTTTTTCAAAAGTAGACACAAAAGCAATGACAAGCAAATTAAATCAAGCGGTTAGCATTATGAAAAAGAAAATGCAGGAATTAAAAAATAGTTCTGAAAATAATGAAATAAAAATAAAAGTTACAAATGCAGATGCTATTAAACAAATAAAACAAGTAAGAAAAGAAATTGAAGCATTAAATAAAGAAACTAGAGCACGGTAAACTAAATTTTAAAAGTAATAGTTTAAAAGCAGGAGAAAAAAAGATTCAAGCAAGTGAATTTGATCCAAGTGATACGACAGGAATGACGATTAATGGTAAGGAATTTGAAATACAAAAAATAGCAGGTTATTCAAAAGAAGTAAAAAAATTAACAGGTAATTTAAAAGGATTAAAAGATACATCAGAAGAAATAAAAAAGCCAGAAATTAAACAGCCAAAATTTAAAATAACAGGTTATACAGGAAATGTTAAAGAATTTGAAAACATAAAACCAGATGTTAGTTCGTTCAATTTATGGGAAAAACTAAAAACAAAAATAGAACAAATAAAACCTGCAATGCAGCAATTTAAACAATCATTAAGTGGAGCAGGTCCTAATAGTAAAGAATTAGAACTTGTAAAATATAAAATAAGTGAAATAGAAGAAAAATTAGAAAATGCAAAAAACGGAAAAATACATTTGAACACAAAAGAAATAATAGAAGCAGAAGCACAATTAGAAAGATTAAATAATAAAAAAGAAACTTTAGAAAAAGGAAATAGTGGAAAAGGTTTTTCTACTATTTTTTCTAGTATTGGAAAAATTTTACCTAAAATGAATGAAATGTCAGGAATTACAGTAAGAATAAAAAATCAAATTCAACAATGGAGTGGTGGAATAAAAAGTGGATTAAGTCATGTCTTAAAATACGCAATGGCATTATTTTCATTAAGAGGGATTTACTCTGTATTAAGTAATTGTGCAAATAGCTGGTTATCAAGTCAAAATGCAGGAGCAAAACAATTAAGTGCAAATATTGAATATATGAAATATGCTATGGGAAGTGCTTTAGCACCAGTAATTCAATTTGTAACAAATTGTGTATATCAACTATTAAAAGCCATTCAGTCAGTAGTATATGCATTATTTAGGATAAATATATTTGCTAATGCGAGTGCTAGTGCATTTAAAAATGCACAAAAGCAAGCCAAGAATACAAGTAAACAACTGTCAAACATCCATAGTGAAATAAACAATGTTGGAGACCATAATAGTAATACGAGTCCAAATGTGGGAGATATGTCAAAATTAGACCCAACGAATAGTTTATTGGATGCTATAAGTAATGGAAATTGGTATGAAGTTGGTTCAATAATTGGACAAAAATTAAATGAGGCAATGCAGAAAATTCCTTGGGATAAGATACAAAATGCAGCAAAGAATATAGCAAACAATATTGGTAATTTTATTAATGGATTTACTGATAGATTTGACTGGACATTATTAGGAACTACAATAGGAAATGGAATTAATACGGCGTTTCTTTTCTCTAATACCTTATTAAAAACAATTAATTGGGGGAATATAGGAACATCAATAGCAAATTTTTTAAATTCAAGTATATCAACAATAGATTGGAATCAAATAGGACAAACATTTACTAATGTATTAAATGCAATCATTCATTTAGGGTTCAATTTTGTCACAACGTTTGATTGGCGTCAATTTGGGATATCAATAGCACAAAGTATAACAAGTTTTATAACAAATATTGATTGGGCAACAGCAGGGCAAACTTTAGGAGAAGGAGTAAAAGGAATATTCAATTCAATAAGTGCATTTTTAGGAGAATTTGATTGGACTGCAATAGGAGAAAGTGTAAAGACATTTGTACAAAATATTGATTGGGTTGGAATCTGGAATGCAATAAAAGAAACTATAAAAAATGCTATAGGTTCAGTTGATGGAATACTTAGTGGATTGTTTGGAGAAAACACAGCAACAATTATAGAAGCAATTGCTATAGCAATTGGTCTTGTTACTACTGCAACTAAGATATATTCAGTGGTGAAATCTAAAGAAACAGGAATACTTATTGCAAATGCAGCGGCATGGATTGCAGCAAATGCACCAATAATTCTAATTACAGCTGCTATTGCAGCTATAATAGCAATAATAATTTTGTGTATTAAACATTGGGATGAGATAAAAGAAACAGTAATAAATGTATGTAATAAAATTAAAGAAACTGTATCAAATTGGTGTAAAAATATAGGTGATTTCTTTTCTGACTTATGGAAAAATATATGTAATATATTTGGAAATATAGGAAATTGGTTTTCAGATAAGTTTAAAAATGCAAAAGATGGTATAGTAAATACATTTCAAAACATAGGAAATTGGTTTCAAGATAGAAGAAATGATATTACTAATGCATTTAGTAATGTAGGTCAATGGTTTTCAGAGAAATTTCAAGATGTTTATAATAGTATAAGGAATATTTTTAGTAATATAGGCAACTTCTTTGGCGGAATTTGGGAAGGAATCAAAAATACATTTTCAGCTTTAGGAACTAAGATTGGAGATGCAATTTCAGGAGCAGTAAAAAATGGAATTAATGGAGTCATAACACTAATTGAAAATACGATTAATAGTGCAATAGGATTAATAAATGGAGGAATAAAACTAATAAATTTAATTCCAGGTGTTACAGTAGGAACTATAAATAAGTTAACTTTGCCAAGACTAGCAAAAGGAAATGTTGCATATGATGAAACACTTGCAATATTTGGAGAATATTCAGGAGCAAGTAACAACCCAGAGATAACAACACCACAAAATATTATGCGTGACACATTTGAAGATGTATTATCTAATTATAGTGGAAACAATAATGATAGACCAATATATTTGACAGTATATGTAGGAAATCAAAAATTAGGACAAATTTTATTAGAAGATTTAAGAGACAGAACAAGAAGAACAGGAAAAGACATAGAAGCATTAGTAGGAGGGTAGAATATGTTATGGAAAGTAGATGGTGTAATTCAAAAAACACCAAGTACATATAAGGACAATATAGAGGACACGGACAATGATAGTTATACATCAAAGGTTACTGGGGCATTAATAGACAATCCAATTGCTATAGGAATGCTCAAATTAGAAATGACATGGGATTACTTAACAGAAGAAGAAGCAGAAAAATTATTACAGCTAACATATAGAAATCCTTTAATAGTAACAGTAAAATGTCCAGCAGTAAAAGGTGGAATGCTAGAAAATGCAAAATTTAGAGTAAGTAAAAGAACGAGTGAAATGCATAAAACAGGTAATGATGAAGACACTTCCAAATCAAAATGGAAAGTGTCTTTTAATTTAATGCAAAAAGAATTGACGGCACAACAGAAACAAACAGTATCGAATGCATAGGAGGGCTTGAAGTGTATAATACAAGTCAAAAATGGAAAGAAAATATATATAAAAATGTACAAAGTATATTAAATATTTACATAGATGATAAACTAATAAATCCAGATTATATTTTAGATTTTAAAGTAGGACAAACATTATTCGAAGAAAATTTAGAATTAGGGAGTATAACTAGTAAATATATAGAATTTAAAATATATAAGGATAAAATGCCTCAAAATATGAAAAAAGTGAAGGTAGATTATGGAATAAAAATAAATGAATCTTTAAAAGTATCAGAAGTAAATACAAGTATTTTAGGAACATTAAAAGGAATAAAGGTAAGAAGTTTAACTGGAGATACTAATGGCTATGAAATAATACCAATAGGAATATTTAATGTAGATGAGTACAAAGACAATGATGACAACACATTAACCATAAAATGTATAGATAATATGTCAAAATTTGAATTTAAGTATGATGGAAGTACCTTAACATATCCTGCAACATTGCTAGAGGTTTTAAAAGCTATATGTTCAAAGGCAGGAGTAGAATTAGGCTCTGTGTCTTTTTTAAATTCCGATAAAAAAATAGCAGTATATGATAATACAGTAAGCGCTAGAGAATATATAAGTTATATTGCAGAAAGTGCAGGAGGATTTGCTTTTGCAGGTAGAGATGGAAAATTGTATATAAGAAATATATATCAAGATGAACAAGAAGTATCATTAGAACTATTTGGAAGTTATAAATGGGGAGAAGAATATCAAATATCAAAAGTATCTTATGAAGATGGAGTTAGAAGTTTCAAATTTGGAAATGAAAATAGAAATAATTTATGGATAAATCAGGAAAATATGTTCATCGTAGACGAAGATCAAATTCAAAAGATATATAAGCAAGTAAATGGACTAACAGCAAACTGTTTTGAAGGTAAAACAATAATAGATCCAGCCTTAGATGTAGGAGATAAGATCGTTGTAAATGGAAAAGCAGTAATATATCAAGGAGAATTAAACTATCAAACAAGATTTATAGCTGATATAAAAAGTACAATAAGTACAAAACAGAAACAGGAAACTACAGTACAAAAAGAAAGTCAAAAAGTTTTAAATAGAAGAATACAAAGTAATATAGATCAAATAGAAGGAAAAATAACACAACTAGTTCAAGAAACAACAGAGCATGAAGAAAAACTAACTAAACATGAGCAAACAATGGACAGCATAACAGATAAAGTATCTAACATGGCAGATTTAACTAGAAGTATAGAAGGAATAAGAACAATATCATTGGAAAACTGTATAAAAGGAAATTTATTAGAATTACACATAAAAGGAAATAATACAGTATTTGAATCTTTAAAATTAAGTGACAATTTATATTTAAGCGATGATTTATATCTAAAAGGAGATAGTTTAATAGTAATAAAAGACCAAAATGGTAAAAGCAAGGAGTATGAGTTAAATATACAAGATACATTAAGGCAAAATGGAACAGTATATGATGAATATATTTTAAAAGAAGGAAAAGCACAAGTTATTAGAAGAATAAATGCAGATGGAACAATAAAAGATAAAGCAGTTACAGAAAGTTTGGGAACAGTTTCAATAATGCTAGAAGAAGGAAATAATACTTTATCAATAAAAAATTATACTGCGGAAATATCAGCAAAATGGGCAATAAAAAGTGAATATTCAGAAGTATTTGCAACTAATGTAAAAATGGATAGTGAAATAAAACAGACAGCACAAGAAATTGATTTATCCGTAAATAAGAAATTGGAAGATTATAGTACAACAACAGAAATGAATAGTGCTATTAATATGAAAGCAGATGAAATAACGAGCTCTGTATCAAAAAGTTATGCAACAAAAGGAGAGTTAACAACAGCAAAATCAGAAATAAAACAAACAACAGATAATATAACAAGTACTGTATCCAAAACTTATGAAACAAAGGAAAATGCAAATAAGCAATATTCAAGTATAAAACAAACAATGGACAATATCACAAGTACTGTAAGTAAGAAGGTGGGAAATAATGAAATTATTTCAAAAATTAATCAAAGTGCTGAACAAATTAATATTGAAGCAGATAAAATCAGCCTTAAACGGAAAAATATTAAATTTGACGGAAAATATGGCAATATCAAGTAAAAATTTCAATGTTGATAGTAATGGAAATATGAGTTGTAATAATGCTGAAATAAAGGGCGGATATATAGGGATACCATTAGAAGAAAGATACAATATTGGAGAAGCTAATTTAGGAATAACAGATGCAAATGGAATTATGTCGACATGGGTGAATGGAAACGGATTTCATTGTAAAACAGATTATGCAGTTTTTCACGCTTCTTGTGATAGTGACTCAGAAATTTACATAGCAAATAATGGAAATTATACAAGCATAAAACCAAGCGGAATAATAACACCTAAATTGACGCAAACTTCAAAAGAAGAAAACAAAAAGAATTTTGAAAAAATCAAAGATAATGCAATAGAAATAATAAAAAATATAGATATCTATAAATATAACTTAAAAAGTGAAAAAGATACAGATAAAAAACATATAGGATTTGTAATAGGAGATAATTATAACTATTCAAAAGAAGTAACATCACTAGATAATACAGGTGTAGACAACTATTCATTTACAAGTTTATGTTGTAAGGCAATACAAGAACAACAAAAAATAATAGAAAAACTTCAAAACAAAATTGAGGAAATGGAGGAGAGAATAAATGGACAAAATTAATTTTCAAAATGGAAAAACAAAGTTAAATAAAGCAATGTTTGATACATTTCAAAATAATATAGCTAAAGAATTAACAGTAAATTCATCAGACATAAGCATAGGAACAATTTATAAAATAGGACGTCTAGTTGTATTAAGTATAAGCTATACGGCTAGTATATCTAATATAGCAAGTAACACAGCAAAAACTTTAATAACACTAGCAGAAGCATATAGACCAGGAAAATTAATAGTAGGACAAGCAGTAATAAAGGATACTGCATATAAGCCACTAAATAATTCATATATACAAATTCGACCAACAGGAGCAGTTGAAATGTATCAAAACTCTGGTAGTACTCAAAATGTAGCACAAGTGCTAGCAACTCTTGTATATGTTGCAGCAAGCTAGAGATAGGAGGAAGTAATGTCAAATCAAACAGAAAAACTAAAATTATTCAAATGGGATATGTTAGATCAAGTGGATCTAAATAGCAATTTTGATATTGAAAAAACATTGAATGAGAATTGGGATAAAATAGACAATAATGCAAAAGAAATAGAAAAACAAGTAAATGGCAAAATAGATAAAGTAGAAGGAAAAGAATTATCAACAAATGATTTTACAAGTAATTATAAAGAAAAATTAGAAAATTTAGAGAACTATGATGATACAGAAATAAAACAAAGCATTGAAGAAGTAACAATAAAAAATTCGGAACAAGATAATAGTATATCAAAAATTCAAGAGGACTTAGAAAATCTAAAAAATATAATCAATACAATATCAGTTGTTAGCCAAAAAGGTGAGGACATAACATTAAATAACACAGTAAAAGATGTGCAATTCAGAAAATTTGCAATTTATGGAAATGTAAAACGAGATGGAGAAGCAAATTTAGAAAATTCAGTCAAAATAAAAACCGTTGGTAGCAATGTAAATCTATTTAATATTTTAAAATACCCTTATAGAAATTATAATGAAGCTAGCGAACAGATTACAGATGGCACTAATTTTAGAATAATTGCAACAACTTCAAAAAATTCTAATAATGCAGCAGGTTTTAAAATAATGGATTTAACGGAATATGCAGGTAAAACACTAACCATAAAAGCAAAAGTAAAATCTAGTACAAGCACAAATAAGGGATTTTTAGTATTAAGGCAAAATAATACGGATTATACTGGAACAAAATCAAATGAAAAGTATGATGAAACTCAAAACACAACAGACGGTGTGATCATGTTAAACTATAAAGTGTCAAATATTATAAATGATAGTAATAGATATTTATTTGCCTGGTTTTATGCAACTAGAGGAAGTGAGTGCGATGCAAACGATTATGTGGATTATACAGTGAAAATAGTAGAAGGCACAGAAGTAGGGGAACATAGTCAATATGACCAAGGATCATCTAAGGCTATAATAGAAAATTCTGATAAGACACAAAAACAAGAGTATATTATACCAGTGCAGCAAGAAATGCTAACAGATGACTGCTTCGATTGGATTAATGAAGAAGAAGTACATAATTGGAGTAAATTAGTTTTAAATGGTACCGAAAACGACTCTAATTTTAGTGTAGAAAATAGTGGGGAATATACAGTAATAAATTGCTTAAATATTTTAGAAAATGGAAAAAGAGTAGACGAAGATAAGATATTATGTGATAAGTTAGTTTCAAAATATGGAGATACTTCTAATACAGAACATATAAGAAATGCAAGTTCTAATTATCCGAATAACGTTGTTATATATATGCAATCTTCGAGATTAGAAGAAAGCACAGTAGCAGCATTTAAGAAATACTTATCTACTAATAACATTACTATTTATTATAAAACAGCAACAGAAAAAAGAATAGCGTTTACAGATGAACAAAAAGTAATAGCAAATAAAATACAAAAAGCAACTAGTTATGAAGATACAACACACATTTATTCAACAGATGAAGTAAGTACAATTTTTGATGTAACTGCAATGGCAGATATACAAAAAGTATTAAAGATACAAGCAACAAAGGAGGAAGAATAATGCAAGATACGGATATAATTGAAAAAGTAGCTCATTTAGAAGAAAGAGAAAAATCAAATACAAAAAGATTAAATGAACATGATGAAAGACTTGATAATCTTGAGAAGACATATTCTATAATGGAAAAAATGGACTATAGAATGGGAAAAGTAGAATCTGCTATTGAGAAAATAGACCAAAAACTTGATACTAAGGTATCAGAAGAAGACAAAGAAAAAGGCAAGAAGTGGGACAAGTTTATTGATTATGTATTTTATTCAGTTTTGGCAGTCATATTAGGACTTATATATATGAAATTAGGTTTAAAATAAGAGGTGAAGTATTATGGAAAAAATAAAAACAATCGCTAAGTATTTGACAAATATATTAGCAATAGTAAGTGCATTAGTAGCAGGAATTAATGCTGTGGATGGCATAGCAATACCGTATGCAATACAAATAGTGCAAATTATTGCGGTAGTGCAGGGTGTAATTGGAACATATTTATTAGGACAAAAAGCAATAAGTAACAAGGAGGAATAGTCATGGAAGATAAAATAGAAGAAGTAACAGACTTAGCAGAAAATGACAACAGAGGGGAGGCAAATGAGTAATGAATATAGATGATAGATTACTAAGTATAAATGAGTATAGCAGAACAGGAGAAAAACAAAATAAGATTGAAAAAATTGTAGTTCATTGGGTTGGAAATGCAAGAAGCTCAGCTATAGGAAATAGAAACTATTTTGAAAGCTTAGCAAAAACACATAAAACTTATGCTTCAAGTCACTATATAATTGGCTTAGATGGCGAAATAATAAGATGTATTCCAGAAAATGAAGTTGCATTTCATTCTGGGTCTCATAGCATGAATAGAAAATCAATAGGAATAGAAGATTGTCATCCAGATTGGGACGGAAAATTCAATGAAAATACATATAATAGCTTAGTAGAATTATGTGCAGATATATGTAGAAGATACAGTTTAGGAATAGATGCAATTATTAGACATTATGATGTAACAGGCAAGGAATGTCCAAGGTATTATGTAAGAAACGAACAAGCTTGGATACAATTCAAAAATGATGTAGCAAATAAGTTAGGACGAGCTACAACTAATGTAGCAGTGCCAAAAGTTGAAGGAAGTGATGAAAAAGTGAGAAGATATAAAAATGGTTCAACAAAAGAAACAATATATGCAGATACAAGTTTAACAAAAGTAATAGGTAGTTTAAGTCCATACGAGGAATGTGATTGTTTTGGAATATTTAATGATAGACCAATGGTAAGATATAATGTATCTGGAACAAAAAATTATAAAATAGGCTTCGCTAAATGGAAGGGCGGAGTTAGATAAAATTATAAGGTAGACTGATTTAATCAGTCTACCTCTACTATTCCCAAAGCATTACAAAGATTAATAGCATTAGAGCTTAATAAAGTTAGATTAAATATTTTAGAAGGTGGATTTGGAATATCTAGCTCATGTGGATTAGAAGAATTATCAGCAATATTTTTAAGTAAGTATCTTTCTAGGATATATAATCCAGCTAGAGCATTCAAAACATTTTTTAAATTTCCACGATTAAAATTTTCTAATCTTCCATGTTTTACATTATTATAATTTTCCCACCAGACTGGTCTATCTTCGCTTGTCCAGCCACAAAATGGGGTTAGTTCAATTGAATCAAAAGAAGATGTAACTTTTTCTTTAAATATGTTGGAAAATTTTGTATTTACAACCTTAAAATAATCGTTTATGCATTTATGATCACTTTGGTTAAAATTACAAATTTCTTTGAATATAACATCTATTTCAGAGCATATATTAAGAAGCAAAGATGTATATTCAATAGAATAAGTAAAATAATTATCTTTAGTAACTTCTACATATTTAGTTGTGTTTATAAATTTTTCTTCTAGATTTAAATAGTATGACCAAAAAACTTTTTGAAATTCATTTGTATCCATATAAATACCTCCTTTTTTCTGCACTATATCACATAAAAAATAAAAATGTTGTCGAATTTTGTCACAAATACAAAATTATCAAAAACACTGAAAAATCAAGGTATATAACTACATTAAATAAAAAATAAAACGGCTTAAAATTGATTTTAAGATGAGTTTTAAAAAAGGTATTGACAAGATTTTTTATTGTGCTAAAATTATTGTGAAAAATGTAAATAAATGTAGTTATTGAAATTTACATAAAAAAGTGTTATAATAATTGTAAATATCACATATAATATAATAGGAGATGATTAAAATGGCAACAAAGAGTTTTTTAAAAGAGATTGTAATTAAAGACAAAAAAGCGGCAGAAAGTTTTATTAATGCTTTGGAAAATGCTGAAAATAAAAGAGCAAAAAAAGTAAAAATTAATAAAATGATTGAAGATGTAACAGATGGAGAAAAAATAAGGAAAATATTCAGCAAGTAATAATATGGGATATAAAATAATTAATTTAAAAGATATTTACAATAATTTAGGAGAAAATAGAACCAAAGGCATATTACATGATTATAAATGTGAATTAAATAAAGATGTAGAATATTTTTTGAAAGAAAAAGCGATAGAATTTTCAAAACAAGATATATCAAGAACTTATATTGTTATGAGTCAATATAAAGATAGAGATGTAATTGTTGGCTATTTTGCTATAACTAACAAAGTTACAAGTATAAAAAAAGTAAAATTAAGTGAAACTAAAAGAAAAAAATTATTAAAATTTGCAGTATATGATAAAGAAAGTAGATGCTATAATATAGCTTTACCACTAATAGGACAATTAGGAAAAAATTATTATAATAATTATAATAATTTGATTAGTGGGGATATTTTGTTAAAATTAGCTTGTGATAAAATAAAGGAGGCTCAAGAACTAATTGGAGGAAGATTTGTTTTTTTGGAATGCGAAGATAAAACTATATTAGAAGAATTTTATAAAGGAAATGGTTTTGTATGTTTTGGAAAAAGAAATCTGGAAAAAGATGAAAGAAGTAAAAATGAAGGAGAATATTTACTTCAAATGCTAAGGGATTTAAGTAAATATGAAATATAGCATAAAGAACTAGAAATAGTTCTTTTTTTAATCAAAATTTACTAATACAGCTTTACACTATGCATCTTTATATAAATATTATGATATAATATGAAAAAACAAAAGACGGAGAGAAAAGATGAAAGAAAGATTAAAGAGAATAAGAAATAAACTAGATGCAATTGTAGAAAAGTATGGATTAAATTCAAAAGAAACAAAAAAAGTAAGTAAACGTTTTGATGAAGTATTAAATGAATATTATAAAAAAGAAGTGCAGTATCCAAAAGATAGTTTTATATATTTAAAATATGAAGAATCTATAAAATGTTTGAAAGAAATAACAAGAAAAAAAGAAAAATTTCCAACAATACAGGAATGGAATAAATATGCAAAGAAACATGAGTTATTGTCATCAGAAAGCATAAAATATATATCAGGAGTAAATTGGCATGAGCTTAGAAACCGAACAATAAATTTTGACCAATAAAAAAATTCAGAAAATTATAAAAAAAGTTTGTAGTATTTTCAATACTTACAGGCTTTTTTTGTCGAAAACGGGTTTTGACATAGAAAATAAATCTGTTATAATAAGAAAAAAGAGATGCAAGGACCGCAAATCTAACACATCTCTTTTCCACAAACAATTTACTCGAAAGAGTTAACTGTAAATTAAGTATAACCTCTTAAGAGTAAATTGTCAAATTATATTTACGAAAGAGAGGTTTTTATTTATGAAAGAAAAAAATGACGAAAAAAATAAAATGGAGGTATTTACAAAAAAGAAAAGGAATAATATAATAGAAAAAGATTACAACCCCTTGAAAGTGAATTATGATTTGATTTACGAAAGAGAGGGAATATTAATGTGTAATAATGTAGTATTAGATGAAACAAAAAAATTAAGCAAAAAACATAATAAAAAAGAAAAAGTAATTTTAAAGATGTTTGAATTAGGAATAAATAATGGATGCGATGTCGATGAAATAAAAAAGATGATTAGTGAATTTGAAGACAACAGCAATTGTTATTAATTTGTTATTAACGCATTGAAATTTATAGCAACTGATAAAGATATTGAAAAACTGTGAATTTGTTGCTATAACAGCAAAAGCTATAAGTATCAATAAAAAATGAATATGTGAAAAAATGATATGTTGATACTAGCAGGAGTAACAATTAATGCATTAAATGGAGAAAACGGAATAATAACAAAATCGAAAGAAGCCAAAATAAAAACAGAAAAATCAAAAACAATAGAGAAAATAAACTTGGCAATACTAACAGCAATGACAAAAGGAGACGGAGACATAGATAACGCAACACTAAGGGAAGAATTAGAAAAAGAAGGACTAACAGTAAAAACAGAAGGAAACAACCTACCATGGGACGTATCAGATGGTAAATATATTTATAGAATAAATGAAGATTACACAGTAGAAGAAGTAGAAGGAATAAATTTATCAAAAAAAGAGATAAAACTAGCAAGTGGAGAAAATGAAACAATAACAGCAACACTAACAGAAGGAGTAACAGGAACAATAACATGGGAAAGTGCAGACAAGAATGTAGCAACAGTAGAAAATGGAAAAATAACAGCAGTAGGAACAACAGGAAGCACAACAATAATAGCAAAAGTAGAAGGAACAGAATATGAAGCAACATGTAAAGTAAGCATAGTACAAAAAGTAATGAGTATAACAGCAAAAAATGTAACAGTAGGAAAAAATCAAACAGCAAAAATAGAAGTAACAACAACACCAACAGGGTTAGTAGAAGATTTAACATACATATCAGACACACCAAGTATAGCAACAGTAGCAGAAGATGGAACAGTAACAGGAGTGGCAACAGGAAGTGCAACAATAACAATAAAAGGAAAAGTATCAACAAATGTAAGCACAACATGTATAGTAACAGTAACAAAATCAAGAACAAGTGTAACAGCAGAACAAATAGCAGCAAATCCAGAAAAATATTATGGACAAGAAGTGTTAAATTATACACAAGGAGATTTAAAATATAGAATATTTTACGTAGATAAAGAAAATAAATTTGTAGATGGGGCAAATACAATATATTTAAAAGCAGATTATAAAACAACCACGACATTATCAAGTTATATAAATTATACACCAACAGGAAGTGATTTAGAAACATATAAGAAAATGAATCCAAGTTGGGCAGCAAAAAGAGGAAGTAACACATCAAATTGGAATAATAATGAACATGCATCATCATGGTTATGTTCACCAAGCCAATGGACAACATATTGTGATACAACAAAAGCAAATTATGCAATAGGAGGACCAAGTGTGGAAATGTATGTGGCGTCATATAACCAAATTCCACATACACAAATAGGTAATTATATACTGGGAGCGACATATAGAGCAACAAATGCACCTGGATATATATATACATTAAATGGAAAACAATCTACTACATCAAATAGTGATTACTATACAGGAGATACCACAATAGATTATAAAGGATATAACAGTATGTATGCAGGACAAAATGGAACAAAATCAGGAGATTGGTGGCTGGCTTCTCCTTCGTCTCACACCTCAAGCCGTGTGTGCTATGTGTTCGGGTACGACGCGACCTTGAACAACAACTACTTTAGCAACACGCTCGGTGCAGGGCCTCTAGTATCTCTAAAATCTGGAATCCAAGTTGAAATAGAAGAATAGAAATAATAGAAACTACGAAATTAGTAGACAGACAAGAAATAAAAGATGGTGCAATCAGGCCACCGTGTCTGATGGCACCTCGGCAAAATGTGAACATAATATAAATATAGCATATATAAAAAAATATATATGAGGGTTTGGCTGAATGTGGCTGGCTTCTCCTTCGTCTAACAACTCAAACAATGTGTGCAATGTGAACGGGAACAACGCGAACTTGAACAACAACAACTATAACAACACGAACGGTGCAGGGCCTCTAGATTCTTTGAAAAAATGTGGATATATTCACTAAGGTGAATTATGAGAATCTTCAGAGAAACAAACCAAATCATTTAATCAGGCATACATAACAAAATCACATCTACATATCATAAATTTTTAATACAATTACTTAACACTTATCAATACCCACTTTAATGTTTTCTAAACAATTCATTATATCAGGTATTTTGATAAGTGTTTTATTATTCTATTAAAAATAATAAAAAAACAAATAAAATAGTTGATATTTTTCAAAAATTAATATAAAATCTATAAAGATAAAAAATAACAAAACAAGGAAGGATGAAGAACATGGAAAACAAACAAAAAAAAGAAAAAATCCAAAATGTAAAGGAAGAAAAAAGAGAAAGGATAATAAAAATAATAACAGCATGTTTAATAACAATACTAATATCAATGATAGGATTTGTAGGAATATACACTCAAAAACAAAATCAGATGAAAAATCAAATTAAAGATTACGATCTATCAATGGATTTAAAAGGAGCAAGAATACTATCAATAAAACCAAAAGAAGATAAAGAAACCATAATAAAAGACACAGAAGGAAACAAAATAACAGAAGAACTAACAGACGAACAAATTACAGAAAAAGGATACACAAAAGAAGAAGTAAACAAAAACGCAGAAAAACTAACAAAAGAAAATTTTGAAAAAACAAAAACAATAATACAAAAAAGACTAAAAAATATGGGAATAGAAAATTATATAATAAGACTAAATGAAGAAACAGGAGAAATATTTATAGAATTAGAAGAAAACACAGAAACAGACACAATAGTATCAAATATAGGAGCAACAGGAAAATTTGAAATACAAGACAGTGAAACAAAAGAAGTGCTATTAGACAATTCAGATATAAAATTAGTAGATGTAAGATATAACACAGCAGAAACAGGAACAGATGTATACTTAAATATACAATTTGACAAAGAAGGAAAAAACAAGCTAACAGAAATAACAGAAAACTACAAAACAATAAACACAACAACAGAAAACACAACAACAGAAAACACAACAACAAAAAATACAACAACAGAAAACACAACATCAGAAAGTGAAACAACAGAAGCACAAAAAAAAGTAGTAATAAAAATAGATGATGAAGAAGTTACAACAACATCATTTGACAATATAATAAGAACAGGAAGTTTACAATTAACAGTAGGAAAATCATCTACATCAAGAAGTAAAATAAATGAAAATGCAAAAAAAGCAAACAATATAGCATCAACATTATCATTTGGAAATTTACCAGTAGATTATGAAGTATCACAAAATGAATACATACTTTCAAATATAACAACAAAAAAAATACAACAACTAATTACTATAATTGCGATAATTGCAGTAATAGGACTAATAGCACTTATGCTTAGATATAAATTAACAGGAGTATTATCTTCAATAGCATTTATAGGATTTACAGCATTATATTTATTACTAGTACGTTATGCAAATGTAATAATTACACTAGAAGGAATATTTGGAATAGCAGTAATTTTAGTAATAAACTATATATTAACAAATAAAATAGCAAACAGTAATGAAAAAGAAAAAACAGCAAAAGAAGTAAAAAAAGAATACGGAAAATCATGGCTAAAAATAATACCAATATGCATAATATCAATAGTATTTAGCTTTGCAAGATGGACACCAATAGCAAGCTTAGGAATGGTAATGTTATGGGGACTAGCATTAAGCGCTGTTTATCAATTATTTATTACAATTCCTTTAATAAAAATAAATGACAAAAGTAATAAATAAAATAAAGACAAAAAAGAAGGGAAGATGATAAACAATGAAAAAAACAAAAAACAAAATAGTAATAGCAATATTAGCAATTATTTTAATAGCAGGAATAATAATGGTAGCAATAAAAGGATTTAATAAGGAATTAAGCTATCAAGAAACAAAAAGACTAGAAGCAAATATAGGTAAAACATTTGAAATCAAAGACATCAAAGATATAGTAAAAGAGGAAATAGGACAAAAAAATGTAATAATACAAAAAGTAGAAATATATGAAGATGCAGTAAGTATTACAGCAAAAGATATTACAGAAGAACAAAAAAACAATATAATCTCAAAAATTAATGAAAAATATGGAACAGAATTAAAAGCAGAAGAAATATCAATAATAAATGTACCACAAGTACATTTAAAAGACATGATAAAACAATATGAATCACCAATTATAATAGCAACAATCTGCATATTAATATATCTAATGATTCGTTACTATAAATTAAATTCTTTAAAAGTATTACTAAAAACAATAGCAATTATAGTAATATCACAAATAGAATTATTATCAATAATTGCACTAACACGTATACCAGTAGGAAAAACAACAATGCCAATATTATTAACAGTATATATGTTATCAATATATTACTGCATAAAAGGATATGAAAAGCAATTAGAAATAAAAAATAAACAAAATTAAAAACACAAACAAGAAAAGCAAAAAACTATGGGGGAAAACAGATGGGAAATATCGTATTATTAGATGATTTAACAATAAACAAAATAGCAGCAGGAGAAGTAATAGAAAGACCAGCATCAGTAATAAAAGAAATGGTAGAAAATTCAATAGACGCAGGAGCAACAAATATTGTTGTTGAAATAAAAAATGGAGGAATATCTTTTATAAAAATTACAGACAATGGAAAAGGAATAGCACAAGACGACTTAGAAATTGCATTTGAAAGACATGCAACAAGTAAAATAAGATCAGCAGATGATTTAGACACAGTAACTTCTATGGGAT
>ERZ780151.379-NODE-379-length-46882-cov-3.080167_pt1 | contig 46882 bp, 42 predicted proteins | sample MGYA00510983_ERZ780151 | MGnify/ENA primary metagenome ERZ780151 (study PRJEB29588, sample SAMEA2144623) | human gut metagenome | biome: human gut; feature: human-associated habitat; material: faeces | place: Denmark | collected 2008/2010 ... | reverse complement strand
CAAAATGAATTCATTCATTTTTATTGCCGAGATGCAGCTTACCTTATCTAAAGGTAGCATAATTATCCTTGATAACCTGCAACTGGTGAGTATATTTAACCTTATAATCAACAGCAAGACAATCAGTCTCGCTACCTGCATACTGGATGCGGCGTGGATCTGAGCCATAAGAGTCGAAGTCACCAATCTTGAAACGACACGCTGACTACCTATATAGATATGCTTGGTATAGCGTCCGCCTTGGTTGGCAACGAGGTAAGGAGATACATACAATGAGAACTTGGCAGTGTTCGTGCGACCTCCTGAAAACTCGGAGTTTACATAGACTTGGTCACTCTCGCCCGATGTCTTCACCGTACGCTCACCGTCTGCATCATACCAATAGTTGCTCACAAAACCGTTCTCATCTGCAGCAAGGAGTCTGTTCTCCTCATTCCATTTCAGCTTGCGCTCTGCGATCTTCTCGTCAGCCATGCCATCCTTCTTTGTACGGCTTGTATAGACATAGACAAGATTACCGTTGGCATCATACCAGGTTTTAGCGGACACCAATAAAAAAATACCGTAAAACCTATCCCACCCATTCCACCCTTCTGCTAAGTTGTTATGCATCAAGCTGATAGAATACTTATCGATTGTACAACATAATTAATACATTCCACCCACATTCCACCCTTGTTTTGAGGTAAAAACCAATGGCTGATTACATAACCATCTTGTTTATAGATGGTTATCTGCTTTTCCTGCCACTTTTGCTCTTATGAGCAAAGACCTCTGCTTTTAGTAAATGATGAGCCCTAGTAAACCGAAGACCAACATCACGATGATAGGGTTGGCTTTCTTAAACCTTACAGCGCAGAACGCGGTCAGGAAGATAGCTATGTTGAGGATGAAGAAAGGCAGACTCTCGGAGGGCGATCCAAAGTTTTCCTTATTCATAAGCAGAACAGCAGCTGAGGCTATCAATCCGATGATGGTGGGGCGTAGGAGCGCGAATATGCTCTTTACGTCTTTGCTGTCTTTATGGGTCAGCAGGTATCGGCTGATGGCTATCATCATGATGAAAGGCAGCCACATGATGGAGAGTGAGGCAATAACTGAGCCTATGATGCCTGCCCAAACGGGATAGCCTGAGTTGATGACGGCTGTGTAGCCTGCATACGTGGCGGCGTTGATGCCTATAGGGCCTGGTGTAGACTGGCTGATGGCCACTATGTCGGTAAACTCTGGGCTTGTGATCCAATGGTTCTTCACCACCACCTCATTATATATAAGCGACAGCATGGCATAGCCACCGCCAAAGTTGAATGTTCCTATCTTGGTGAATACAATAAACAGTCTTAAGAATATCATCTTTATTAGTTCTTTTGCTCGTTTTTACTCATCTGCTGTGTTTCCTTCAGCTTCTTGCACTTCCTCCATTCTGTATATCTGCCCCAGGCAAATCCGCTCACGCCGGCAATGATAATGAGCCAGATAGGCGACACGCCCCATGCCGAGATGAGCAGGCAACACACCACCGGAATCCAAATGTTATAGCGGTTGAGGCGCGCCGTCTTGGCCATGGTGAAGCAGGGTGAGGCTATCAGAGCCACTACGGCGGGACGTACACCCATGAAGAAGTGCTCTACATAGGGATTGCTTTTGAAAGAATGAAAGAATATAGCAATAAGCAGAATGGCGATGATGGATGGCGTGGCTATACCTAGGGCACCCACTATACCGCCCCACACGCCACGTATCTTATAGCCCGTGTGGCTGGCCATATCGATAGAGAATATGCCGGGAGTGGTTTGCGCCACCACCATAACGTCCATAAACTCGCCGTGGTCCATCCAATGGTGCTTGTCTACAAACTCCTTTTCCATGATGGGTATCATGGCATAGCCTCCTCCGAGTGTGAAGAAGCCTACCTTATTGCATGTAATGAAAAAGTCTAATAACTGCATTTTCTTTTTTTGCTGCAAAGTTAACGCTTTCCGATTGCTTGTCGTCATGAAAGTCATTAAGCTTCATTGCCTTGCATATTAGAATTTTCTAATTTCATATCCAAGTCCTTCTAATTGCATTTGTTCGCCGTCCAGCCTACTTTGTCATAACTTTGCATCCGGAAAAAATGATGAATACAATGAAGATGAATTTGCTCTTTCGCCTTGCTTTCATGCAGGGCATGTCTTGGACTTGCTGTCTATGTTCTATGGCGCAAGCCCCGTCAGCAACAGCATTGGGCAAAGACTTGCCGCTCACCTTTGCCCGTGCGGAGGACCTTTTAATGAAGAACGATGCCGACATGCGGAGAATGGACTATGCCATAGAAGCTCAGAAGGGCGCTTTGCAGCAAAGCAAGCTTTGGGAAAATCCCGAGCTGACGGTGATGTATGGCGTGAATAATCCCAGCGCTCACCGTTACCTCACATTGTCTAAGGGGGGAGAGGTAGATGTGCAAGTGTCACAAACCATCTCTATAGGAGGGCAGCGCAATCTGCTAGTAAAGGAAAATGAGGCCCTGCTCTCCGTGGCTCGTTATGACAAGAGCGACACTTGGAGCAACAAGCGAGCAGATATGCAGATGACGATGGTGGATTTAGATCTTGCCCAAGCAAGGGCAAAACTACTGCAAAAGCAGGTAGCCACACTCGATACCATCATCACTGCCTTCGGCAAGCAGGTGATGTTGGGCAACCTGCCGGCCATAGAGCTGCAGCGGCTCAAGGCTCAACGCTTCTCAACACAGAAAGACTGCTTAGAGGCCAATGCCGATGTGGCTGAACTGCAAAGAAGTCTGAGCGTTCTGTTGGGCGTGCCTTCTGAGGGCATACACCCTGTGATAGCCACTTCGCAAATACTGCACAACGCTGCTACATATCAGTTGGCGCTGACAGGCAGAAGGCTCTCAGCCGTCAGACCTGACCTGTTGCGCGACAGCACGGCCGTAGCCGCAGCCACTCACGACTATCTTTGGCAACGGTCGCAGGCACTGCCCAAGGTGAGCCTTCAAGGCGAATATGATAAGGAGGGCAATATAGGGCATAACTTTTTTGCCATAGGCGTGAATGTGTCTATACCTATTTTTAATAAGAACCAGGGCAATATACGTTCGGCTAAGACCGAGATAGACAATCGCAGAAACACCCTTCAGGCAGGCATCAGGCAGGCAGATAGCGACCTGGCACTGCATGTCACCCAACTAACCGGGTGTCTTCATGCCCTTCATGATTCGGGTATGACTTCGGCAGACGGGCTGGCACTGACCCTAGACAAGGTGAAGGAGCAATATATACGCAGAAACATATCGTTGCTGGAGTTTCTGGATGCTTATAACACTTATGCCGACACCTATTCAGACTGGCTTGAGATGCGGGCCAATGGGGTGAAGACCGTGATAGAGATAAACCGCGATTGCGGTGAGGATGTAATACCTTTAGAGAGAAATAAATAAATTAACAAAGCCAGTGATGTTTTATCAATTCAAATGCAAGCCGATTTTCGTATTGGCGATAGCTTTTTTTCTTTTTTCATGCAAGGACGCAAAGAAGGCTCAAGAGCCAGAATGTGCTGCGCAAAGCCAGTCGTCTGTAGTGCAGACAGGCTTGGTGCGCGAGGGCATTATGAGCGACGAGCTTTTGCTTAATGGTGATATTTGTTGTGACGAAAGTCACATGGTTAAGATATTTCCACCGGTTAGCGGTAAGATAACAGCTGTAACCCACCAGGTGGGCGACTATGTGAGGCGCGGCGAAGTGTTGGGCATCATACACAGTGAAGAGGCAGCCGACTACAGTAAGGGCATACAAGAAGCCGAAGCCGAATATAACATTGCCCGTCGCGACTGGCGCATGAAGACCAATATGATGGCCAGTGGCATGGCTTCTCAAAAAGATGTTGAAGAGGCGCACAGCAGGCTTATGGTGGCAGAAGCCGAGAGACAGCGCCTGCATCAGGTGGCCGGCATATCAGGATTCTCGCGGCATGCCGATGCCGTGGTGCGCAGTCCGCTTTCTGGTTACATCACTGCCCAGTCTGTTTATGACCAAAGCTATGTTGATACAGGCAGCGACAATCCCGCTTACACCATAGCCAACCTCAGTCAGGTGTGGGTGCTGGCCGATGTCTATGAGAACGACATAAGTAAAGTGCGCATGGGCCAGCCCGTAACCGTAACCGTTTCGGCCTATCCCGACCAGGTTTTCTATGGTCAAATAAACAAAATCTATTCAGTGTTAGACCCCGATGCCAAGACCATGAAGGTTCGTGTGACACTCAATAATGCCAAGGGACTGCTCAAGCCCGGCATGTTTGCCATCGTGCATGTAGCCTTACGCCGTAGCGGTGGTTCCATGCTCTGTGTGCCGTCTGATGCAGTGGTGTTTGAGAATGGGCATCATTATGTGGTTGTCGTAAAAGGAACCAAGCATTATGAGTGCAGAGAGATTAGCGTGGCACATGATGATGGCAAGCATGCTTTCCTGAGTGGAGGCGTGAAAGAGGGCGAGCGCGTGGTGACAGCCAATGCCCTGCTGGTTTTTAATGCCTTGGAGGATGCGCAATGAACGAGTTCATAGATTTCATCATAGCCTTTTCGCTGAAGCGAAAGTATCTCATATTGGTGCTCACACTTGTGCTGGTTGTCATAGGAGTAGTTAGTTTTCACGACACACCTATCGACGCCTTTCCTGATGTAACCAACACCAAAGTCACCATCATCACTCAATGGCAGGGACGCAGTGCCGAAGAGATAGAGAAGTTTGTGACCATTCCTATTGAGATAGCCATGAACTCGGTGCAGCAGAAAACCAACATACGCAGCACCACGCTCTTCGGATTGTCTGTGGTTACCGTGGTGTTCGACGACCACGTAGACGATGAATTTGCCCGCCAGCAGGTGTTCAACATGTTGCACGATGCCGATCTCCCTGATGGCGTAACCCCCGAAGTACAACCCCTATACGGTCCGACAGGAGAGATATACCGCTATACGCTCAAGAGCGACCGGCGCAGTGCCAGGGAGCTGAAAACCCTGCAAGACTGGGTGATAGAGCGTAAGTTACGTTCTGTGCAAGGCATTGCAGACATAGTGAGCTTTGGCGGAGAGGTGAAGACTTTTGAGGTGAGCGTCAATCCCAACCAACTGTCTACCTATGGCATCAGTTCTTTAGAACTCTATCAGGCCATAGCCCGCTCGAATGTGAATGTGGGTGGCGACGTCATAGAGCGCGACGGACAGTCGTATGTGGTGCGCGGCATAGGACTTATCAATAATATAGACGAGATAGGAAACATTGTGGTGAAAAACATCAACGGCACTCCTATTCTGGTGCGCAACCTTGCCAGTGTGCATGAGGCGTGTGCTCCGAGGCTCGGACAGGTGGGCCGTGGCGGCAATAACGATGTGGTAGAGGGCATCATTGTGATGCGCAAAGGTGAGGATGCACAAAAGGTGATAGCCGCGGTGAAGGACAAGATGGCACAGATACAGCATGATGACTTACCTAAAGATGTGAAGATTGTACCCTTCTATGACCGCGACGACCTGGTGAACCTCGCCATCCACACCGTTTTCCATAATGTGCTGGAGGGCATACTGTTAGTCACTCTGGTGGTGTTCCTCTTCATGCGCGACTGGCGCACCACCCTCATTGTGGCTTCTGTCATACCTCTTGCGTTGCTCTTTGCCTTTGTGTGTCTTCACCTCAACCATATGAGTGCCAACCTCTTGTCTATGGGCGCCATTGATTTTGGCATTATCATAGACGGTGCCGTGGTCATGGTTGAGGCCATCTTTGTGACCCTCGACGGCAAGGCACGCCGGATGGGCATGGCCGCGTTCAACAAAATGAGCAAGAACGGCCTTGTGAGAGTAACGGCAAGATCTAAGGCCAAGTCGGTGTTCTTCTCCAAACTTATCATCATCACGGCCCTTCTGCCCATCTTCTCTTTTCAGAAAGTAGAGGGCAAGATGTTCTCGCCGCTCGCTTATACGCTGGGCTTCGCTCTGCTGGGTGCTTTGGTGTTTACACTCACCCTTGTGCCGGTGCTCTCCGCTATGTTGCTCAAGCATAATGTTAAGGAAAAGGCTAACGGCTTTCTGAGATGTGTATATCGCTTGTTTGATGGCTTCTTTGCCCTTTGTCACCGCCATTCGCGCAAGACCATCGCTGTGGCTTTGCTGGCTATGGTGGGTGGCTTGTCGTGCTATAACCTGCTTGGTTCGGAGTTCCTGCCCGAGATGGACGAGGGGTCTGTATATGTCAGGGCCACGTTGCCTCAGAGTGTCTCGCTCCAGCAGAGCGTGTGCATAGCCAACGACCTGCGCAAGCGTCTGAAGGCTTTTCCTGAAGTGAGCGAGGTAATGACGCAGACCGGACGCCCCAACGACGGTACGGATGCCACTGGCTTTTATAACATTGAGCTCTTTGTAAAGATGTATCCCGAAGACCAATGGAAAACGGGGCGCAACAAAGACCAGCTGATAGCCGAGATGAACAAGAAGCTCTCAGTCTATCCGGGCGTAGACTTTAACTTCTCGCAACCCATCAGCGACAACGTAGAAGAGGCCGTGAGTGGAGTGAAGGGAGCCATTGTGGCCAAGGTATATGGTCCAGACCTCTATCAGAGTGAGCGTATAGCCAAGGACATATATAAGGTGATGAAGCCCATCGACGGCATTACCGACCTGGGCGTTATAAGAAACATCGGACAGCCCGAGCTGCAAATCAACATAGACGAGTCTCGTCTGGCCCGCTACGGGGTGTCGAAAGACGACGTGCAGAGCGTCATAGAGATGGCCATCGGCGGCAAGGCGGCATCGCAAGTATATGAGGGCGAGCGAAAATTCAACCTCGTTATACGCTATGCCTATCCCTATCGCAGCAATGCCGAGGAGATAGCCAAGATAAAAATACCGAGCCAAGACGGCTCTATGATACCCATCAGCGAGCTGGCTAACATACGTTCCATCACCGGACCGCTCATCATCTACCGCGACAATCACAGCCGTTACTGCGCCGTGAAGTTCTCAGTTAGAGACCGCGACATGGGCTCGGCCGTCAATGAGTCGAGGCATAAGGTGGCACAAACTGTTAAGCTCCCGGCGGGCTATAAGATACAGTGGAGCGGCGACTTTGAGAATCAGGAAAGAGCATCAGCACGTTTGGCGCATGTCATACCTATCAGCATCTTGCTTATCTTCGCTATTCTCTATGTGCTCTTTGGCAACAGCCGCGATGCTGCCCTGGTGCTTCTCAATGTGCCCTTTGCCGCCGTTGGAGGCATCGTCATTCTGCTTGTAACGGGCTTCAACTTCTCCATATCAGCTGGCATTGGCTTTATCTGCCTTTTTGGTATATGTATACAGAACGGAGTTATCATGATACAAGACATCAAGCACTTCATCCGCCACGGTGACTGGTTGCCAATGGCCGTTGAGCATGGCATGCATTCACGCATCAGGAGTGTGCTCATGACGGCCATGATGGCCACACTCGGACTGCTGCCCGCGGCACTCAGCCATGGCATAGGCTCTGAGAGTCAGCGTCCTCTGGCCATTGTCATCATTGGCGGTCTGGTTAGTGCCACGGTGTTCTCGCTCTTCATTTTCCCCTTGATAGTTGAGAAGGTGTACGGAAAGACAGTATATGACAAAAAAGGCAAATTAAGACAGCTGAAGCTTTGAAAGTCGTTGAGATTGTGTATTTTTGCATTGTGCAAACAAATATTTTGTAATGGAAAAGAAGAGAATACTCATAGCCGAGGATGAAACTAACATTTCAGACTTCGTAAGGCGGGGTCTTGAAGACTTCGGCTATGAGGCTGAGACTGCTGAAGACGGTGAGGAGGCTTGGCACAAGCTGAGCAGTGAGAGTCTGCCCGACCTGCTACTGCTGGATATACGTATGCCCAAGATGTCAGGACTGGATGTCTGCCGCAAGGTAAGAGAACACTATGGCTATCAGATGCCCGTGCTCATGCTCACCGCGCTGGGCACCACCGACGATATTGTGATGGGGTTGAGAGCCGGCGCAGACGACTATATGGTGAAGCCATTTAAGTTTATGGAACTTGTGGCACGGGTGGAGGCACTCATCAGGCGCACACAGTTAATGCTCACCTCAGTGTGCCTGCATTATGCTGATTTGCAGCTACAGCCCGCCTCACACAGGGCATCGCGTCAGGGCGTTACGGCAGAGCTGAGCCAGAAAGAGTTCAGGCTGCTGGAGTATTTTGTCAGCCATCACGATGAGGTGCTGTCGCGACGGCAGTTGCTGAAGGACGTCTGGGACAAGGACTTTGACACCAATACCAACATTGTAGACGTGTACGTGAGATACCTGCGTAGCAAGATAGACGATCCTTTTGAGCATAAGCTCCTGCACACCATTGTGGGGATAGGTTACACCATGAAGGAGGAATGAGGCCATGCGCACCAGTAAAGTTATCTCGCTCACTTACTCGTCTATCACTATATGCCTGGTGCTCATTGCCGGCATAGTGTTTTATTTGTGCACCTCACACTATTCTGACGGGCTTTATTTTCACTATATGGCAGAAAAAGGCGAGGCAGTTGCCGAAGAAAGGTTTGAGAAAGACGAGCTCACCCCAGCCCGTTACCGCAACGTGGTGAGGCGCAGGGAAAACTCTATACCCACATCGGCCGAGCTGTTTATCAATACGGCAGACAAGCAGAAGGCTCTCAGACAACTATCGCGGTATATGACCCGTGATGAGGCGCTTAGGCTACTGGCCGATCACACCGTGAACTTTAAGCGAGGAGATGAGGTGGGCACTGGCTTCTTATATGACGATAACGAGGGCAAGTTTGCCGTAGTTATTCTGAGCCGGAACCCCTATGGCAGACAACTTTCGCACGTCATTGCCCTGGGTATAATGCTCATGGTGCTGCTTTCTGCCGTGGTGCTCTATCTCATCAGCAAGCTCTATGCAATGCGTGTGGTAGACCATATACACCGAGACTACGAAACGGAGAAGATGTTTGTAGACAATGCATCGCACGAGATAAACAATCCCCTCACCTCCATACAAGGCGAATGCGAGATAGCATTGCTCAGAGAACGCAGTCCGGAGGAGTATCGCAGCTCGCTAAGGAAGATAGCTCACGACACAAGTCGCATCATCAACATCATGCGGCAGTTGCTTAGCTTCTCGCATATACGCACCATCAGCGTAGACGAGAGCAACTACGACCTGGTGCGCATGTCGGCCTTCATGTCGGCATTTGCTGATGAGAGGGTACAAGTGAGGGTAGAGGCCGACTTCGCCGTGCGTGTTAAAGAAGACTTGCTGCACATTGCCATAGGCAATATCATCAGCAATGCCCTTAAATATTCTGATGGCAAGCCGGTGAAGGTGACAGTAGAGAAAAACACCATCATGGTGAAGGATGAGGGTATAGGCATACCCAAGGAAGACTTGGGCCACGTCTTTGAACCCTTTTATAGGGCTGCGAATGCTACGGGCAAGCGAGGACATGGCATAGGGCTGGCTTTGTCTAAAAGTATACTGGCCGTTTTTCATGCCACTGTTGAGGTGAGCTCCAAGCCCGGAGTGGGCACTCGCTTCACCATTAAGTTTAGTCGCGTGGAATAGAAAAGTATGCATCGTTTGGCCAAACAGGGTCGTCGCTAGTCAAGCCCTAATTATGTTGCTAGTTATGGCATAGACAGTCGATTTTCAAAATAGGCCTTTTTGCGTTGCGAAAGTGCCGTTATTACCTATCAAAATAGGCATTTTTGCAACGTAAAATGGCTCTTTTTGCTTTTTATATTGCTGGTTGCTGCTTAGCCATACGGCTAGGTTGGCTTGTTGGGATATATATTATTCAAAAATGATATTAATTAGTTAATATAAATGGAATATACTTGCAAATCGTAATTTTATTTGCATAAAAACGCTCGTTTTGATATTTTATTCGTATCTTTGTGGTCGTTTAGACAAATAATGAAGGTAAGATGATATTAGACTTAGACATGATGAGACGTTTCTATGCGTCTTACGGACAGCGCATAGAGGCAGCCAGGGCGTGTTTGAAGCACCCTCTGACGCTTGCGGAGAAGATTCTTTACGCGCATCTGTATGACGTGCAGGACCTGAAATATTATAAAAGAGGTGAGGAGTATGCCAATTTCAGTCCCGACCGTGTGGCCATGCAAGACGCTACGGCACAGATGGCACTGCTGCAGTTTATGAATGCGGGGCAGGAGAGTGTGGCCGTTCCGGCGTCAGTGCACTGCGACCATCTCATCAGAGCCGACGTTGGTGCGGGGCAAGATCTGCCTGCTGCCAAGGCGCAGAATAAGGAAGTATATGACTTTTTGCACTCTGTTGCAGCTAAATATAACATCGGCTTCTGGGCACCCGGAGCCGGCATCATACATCAGGTTATACTGGAGAACTATGCTTTTCCGGGTGGCATGATGGTGGGAACAGACTCTCACACGCCCAATGCGGGTGGTCTGACTATGGTGGCCGTGGGCGTTGGCGGTGCCGACGCGGTGGATGTGCTTATACATCAGCCGTGGGAACTGAGGATGCCACGCCTCATCGGCGTGAAGCTGACGGGCAAATTGTCGGGCTGGGCTGCACCTAAGGACGTGATATTGAAGTTGTTAGGCTTGCTCACAGTGAAAGGAGGAACCAATGCCATAGTGGAATACTTTGGCGAGGGCGTGTCATCTCTTTCTGCTACAGGGCGTGCCACAATTTGCAATATGGGTGCTGAGCTGGGCGCAACATGCTCTGTCTTTCCGTATGATGAGGCTACACGGCAGTATCTTTGTCAAACGGGCAGAAGCGTAGTGGCCGACATGGCAGATGCTGTGGCGGCTGACCTGCGTGCTGACGATGACGTGGTGGCTGAGCCGGAGAAATATTATGACCAAGTGATAGAGATAAACCTATCTGACATAGAGCCTAGTTTGAACGGACCGTTCACGCCGGATGCTTATACGCCCATCAGCAAGATGGGGCAGAAGATGCGCGAGTTTGGCTATCCACAGCAGGTGGAAGTGGCGCTGGTGGGCTCATGTACCAACTCGTCGTATGAGGATTTGTCGAGGGCGGCATCAGTAGCCCGCCAGGCCAGTAAGTTGCATCTGCCCGTGAAGGCGCAGCTCATCATCAACCCAGGTTCTGAACAAATCAGGCTGACTGCCGAGCGTGACGGCATCCTGAACGACCTAAGGGCGATAGGAGCCGTGATTATGGCCAACGCATGTGGGCCTTGTATAGGACAATGGAAACGGCATACTGATGACGCTGAAAAGCGCAACTCTATTGTGACATCGTTTAACAGAAACTTCAGAAGGCGAGCCGATGGCAACCCAAACACCTATGCTTTTATAGCATCGCCGGAGATGACGGTGGCCATGGCATTGGGTGGCAGGCTCGATTTCAACCCGTTGACCGACAGTCTGACCACTTCTGATGGAAAAGAAGTGATGCTGGAGGCACCCACGGGAGCGGTGTTCCCGCCCAAGGGCTTTGTTTCCGTGCAGAGCGAGGCTGGTAAAGGGCCGGCTGAGTCTCCCGAAACGCCTTATAGCGAAAAGCCTCTCACAGCCGATGAACGACATGCCTTAAGCATCGTGATAAGTGATAAGTCGGAGCGTTTGCAGAAGTTGGAGCCTTTCCCCGTATGGGATGGCAAGGACTTCAGCCATCTGGCATTGCTCATCAAGACGCAAGGCAAGTGTACAACAGACCATATATCGATGGCCGGTCCGTGGCTTAGGTTTCGCGGGCATCTGCAAAACATATCAGACAACTTGCTCATGGGGGCAGTGAATGCCTTCAACGGTAAGGCCAACTCGGTGAAAGATAGTCTGGATGGGCAGTATAAGGCAGTGTCGGCTGCAGCCAAGCATTATAAGCAAGAGGGCATCGGGTCTATCGTTGTGGCTGAAGATAATTATGGCGAGGGCTCCAGTAGGGAACATGCAGCTATGGAACCACGCTTTCTGAACGTGAAGGTGGTGCTGGCCAAGAGCTTCGCGCGCATTCATGAAACCAATTTGAAGAAGCAGGGCGTGCTTGCCCTGACGTTTATAAATGCAGCTGATTATGACAAGGTGAGGGAAGATGACACCATCAGCGTGAAGGGTGTAACGGCTCTGAAGCCCGGCAGTAAGCTCACCATAGAACTGCACCACGCCGACGGCACAGCAGAGAGCTTTGCGGCTAAGCATTCGTATAGCGACACACAAATAGCCTGGTTCCGTGCGGGGTCGGCATTAAATGATTATAAGGAGAGACAAAAATGAAGAAAATAACGATGCATGAGAACCGGCTCGTGGTGCCGGACGAACCAGTGATACCTTATATAGAAGGCGACGGAGTGGGGAAAGAAGTGAGCCCGGTGATGCGCTTTGTGGTAGACGCTGCTGTAGAAAAAGCTTTCAAAGGTAAGCGAAAGCTGCAATGGCAGGAGGTGTTGGCCGGTGGAAAGGCTTACGACGAAGTGGGCGAATGGTTGCCCCAGGCAACGATAGATGCTTTTAAAGACTGCCTGGTGGGCATTAAGGGTCCGCTCATGACTCCCGTGGGAGGTGGCATACGCAGCCTGAATGTGGCGTTGAGACAGACACTCGACTTGTATGTGTGCCAACGACCTGTGCGCTACTTCAAGGGCATCGTGTCGCCCGTTAAGCATCCTGAGAATGTGAACATGACAGTGTTCAGGGAGAATACTGAAGATATATACGCAGGAATAGAGTGGGAGGCCGGCAGTGCTGAGGCCAGAGAGTTTTATGAATTTCTGCATGACAAAATGCACGTCAGCAAGGTGCGGTTTCCTGAAACATCGGGCTTTGGCGTCAAGCCGGTGTCGAAAGAGGGATCTGAGCGTCTCGTGCGAGCAGCCATAAAATATGCGCTGAGCAACAATCTGCGCACAGTGACCCTCGTACATAAAGGCAACATCATGAAGTTTACGGAAGGGGGCTTCAAAAAATGGGGCTATGAGTTGGCCCAAAGAGAGTATGCCAAGGAGCTGGAGAGTGGCAGACTGGTGATGAACGACTGTATATGCGATGCTTTCTTGCAAAATGCCTTGCTCAAGCCTAAGGACTATAGCGTGATAGCGACTATGAACCTCAACGGCGATTATATCAGCGATATGCTGGCGGCGCAGGTGGGTGGCATAGGCATAGCGCCCGGTGCAAACATCAACTATCAGAAAGGTCACGCCATCTTTGAGGCTACTCACGGCATAGCTCCCGACATAGCCGGCAAGAATATCGTTAATCCATGCTCCATCATCCTTTCGGCTGTGATGATGCTTCAGTATATAGGGTGGGGCGAGGCAGGCACTCTGATAGAACAGGCCATGGAGAAGCTCTTTGCTGAAGGGATAGCCACGGCAGACTTGGCGCGCTTCATGCCAAACGGAAAGGCCTTGGGCACGAAGGAGTTTGGTGAGGCTTTGGCTGAGGCGATATAATCTTATATGCGCCACGAATAAGGGTTAGTGACATTTAAAATGGGATGACAGATGAAAAAAGAATATTTGATATATAAGCTTTCTGATGAGGTAAAAAACTCGTGCAAGATACCCTTGGAAGCCTTTAAGGAGTATGGCGTGAAGCGAGGACTGCGCAACGACGACGGTACGGGTGTGCTGGTTGGGCTCACCAATATAGGTAATGTGGTGGGTTACGAGCGCAATAAGGATGGAAAGTTGCAGCCCATACCGGGCAAACTGTTTTACAGGGGCTACGAGCTCAACGACCTGGTGGAGCCCATTCTGAAGGAAAAGCGGTTTGGCTTTGAGGAGATAGCCTATCTGTTGCTGTCCGGTCAGCTGCCGGATAGTGAGGAACTGGACTCCTTTAAGGAACTTCTCAACGATAATATGCCGCTAGACCATCGCACCGTGGTGCATATCATAGACCTGGAAGGGGCGAATATCATGAATATCCTGGCACGTTGTGTGCTTGAAATGTACACCTTTGATCCTAACCCCGACGACATATCGCGAGACAATCTGATGCGTCAGTCGATAGAGCTTATTGCCCGTTTCCCCACTATCATAGCTTATGCTTACAACATATATCAGCACAGTATGCAGGGAAGAAGCTTGAGCATACGTTATCCTAGAGAGGACTTGAGTCTGGCAGAAAACTTCCTTTATATGCTGGAAGGCAATGATTACACCAAGTTGGATGCTCGTATGCTTGACTTGTTGCTGATAGTACAGGCTGAGCATGGCGGTGGAAACAACTCTACTTTCACGGTGCGTGTAACCTCATCTACACGAACTGACACTTACTCTAGTATTGCGGCAGGCATCGGTTCGCTGAAAGGTCCACTGCATGGAGGCGCAAATATCAAGGTGATAAATATGTTCCATCATCTTAAGGAGCACATCAAAGACTGGACAAATAAGGATGAGATTGACATCTTCTTGAACCGTATGCTGAACAAAGAGGCTTACGACCGTACGGGATTGATATACGGAATAGGCCATGCAGTGTATACTCTGAGCGACCCGCGTGCCGAGGAACTGAAGAAATTGGCAGGCGAACTAGCTCGCGAAAAGGGTAGGTTGGATGAGTATAACTTCTTGCGTCTCATAGAGCAAGAGGGGATCAAGTGCCTCATGGCACACAGAAAATCGAAAAAGCCGGTATGTGCAAACCTCGATTTCTATAGTGGTTTCATTTATGAGATGCTTGGATTGCCACAAGAGATATATACTCCTATCTTCGCAATGGCGCGAATAGTGGGTTGGACGGCACACCGTATTGAGGAGCTGAACTTCGAAGGCAGGCGCATCATTCGTCCCGCTTATAAGAATATCCTTGGGCAAAGAGAGTATAAACCCATTGCTGAGAGGTGAGAAAATAGACTGAACAGCATTCCGGAGGGGGTGCTTTCAGCCTTGATGTTCCAACTCTTCGCGATACTTTCTCTTCACTCTTTCTTCTACCTCTTGCTCGGTGGGAGGACGATGGAGGTATGATCTGATGCAGGTGTATAGGGCGAAGAAAATGAGAAAGAATATGATTTGCACCACAAAACTTGCCAATTCCTTTAGATGGATGAAGCGTGTTACAAGTAAATCTCCAAGCACATAACATACTACTAATGCTACAGTATCATACCATCTGAATACAAAGGTGTTGTTCTTTAAAGCTTTGTACTCTTCGTCTTCAGCCAGTCGTAAGTCTCCATAGAGCTTCCATTGCTTTTCAAATTGTTCGTCGGTCATTCTAATAGTTCTTTTTAACTGTCATCATTCTTAGCATGTAAGAGCGATGATGGGTGATGATTATGTTGCTTGAAAAAACTTTCAGAAAGAATAAATCCGGTCATGCTTCTTGCGAAGTGACCGGATTCATATATAATTGTTGCTTTACAGTGCAATAAATTCTACCATGTGAAAGCCTGGATTAAGCTTCAGCAGGAGCTTCTTCCTCTGCTTTTGCCTCTTCCTTAGGAGCTTCCTCTGTTGCAGCCTCCTCAGCTTTTTCAGCGGGAGCCTCTGCTTCAGCGGGCTTCTCTGCAGGTTTGTTCTCTGCAACAACAGTTACAACGAGCTTAACCTCAACACCTTTGAAGAAGTGAATGGTAGCTTCGCCTTCACCCACCTTGCGAATATCATGCATGGTGATTATCTTGCGATCTATGTCAATGCCCTTCTTCTGCAGGAAGTCAGCAACGCTTGCAGCATTCACTGAGCCGTAAGTAACGCCTGTAGCACTAACCTTTGCAGGAATAACAACCTCTATTCCGTCGAGTTGTGCGGCACGCTTCTCCGCTTCAGCCTTAGCCTTTTCTATCTTGGCAGCCTGCTGCTTCAGGTTCTCTGCCAACTGTTTCTTAGCAGATTCTGAAGCAATTACGCCCTTTCCTGTAGGGATAAGGTAGTTGCGGCCATAGCCATTCTTAACGTTTACAATCTCGTTCTTGTATCCAAGTCCGATGATGTCTTCTCTAAGTATGATTTCCATTGTGTTACCTTCTCCTTTAATTTACTTCATCAAATCAGTTACGTAAGGGAGCAGCGCAATCTGGCGAGCACGCTTAATAGCCTGTGCCACCCGGCGTTGATACTTCAGTGAAGTGCCAGTAATGCGACGAGGAAGAATCTTACCTTGCTCGTTGAGGAACTTCTTCAGGAACTCTGGATCCTTGTAGTCGATGTATTTAATGCCACTCTTCTTGAAACGGCAGTACTTCTTCTTGCGTGTGTCGATAGAAGGAGCGGTCAAATAACGGATTTCTGATTTCTTTTGCTCTGCCATAATGATTATGCCTCCTCTTTTTTAGTGAGCTTGTTGCGACGCTTCTCAGCATATTGAACAGCGTACTTGTCAAGTTTCACGGTCATGTAACGTAGAACTTTCTCGTCACGGCGATAGCCTGTTTCGAGGGTGTTAACAATAGTTGGCTCTCCCTTGAACTCTACTAAATAGTAGAAACCAGATGATTTCTTCTGGATGTTGTAAGCCAACTTCTTCAGACCCCAAGCCTCTTCGTTCAAGATTTCAGCACCATTGTCGGTGAGCAATTTCTTGAATTTAGCGACCGTTTCCTTTGCCTGGTCATCAGACAAAACGGGAGTCAAAATGAAAACGGTTTCGTATTGATTCATACTACTTTGAAAATGTAATTATTAAAAAATATATGTTTTGCATTGAAAATCACACCTTTATGAGGCATAATCCTAAAATGCGGTGCAAAATTACGGTTTTTCTTTGACATGACCAAATGTTTTTTGTAATTTTGCATTATTATGAGTAGATATAAAGATAAGTTGGGCTTAGCCCTGGTTTGCTTGGGGGTGTTGTTGCTTGCCGTTAGCTTTGCTTTCGGCCTTACTGTTCATGACTGGATATTATTCTTGTCATTACTCCTTATTATAATAGGAGTGATAGTTTATGTATGGATGCTAAAGCGTCAAAGCAAATACTGATCATCACGCGAAGATAATGCTTTGCGCTTCCCAACTTTATTCTTTCTTATTCATAAAGAAGTTAAGTCAGGAAGCGCAAACTTTCTTGTCACTTATCTTATTTGTACCTTTAATCCTCTTCTGGAGTGATAAGCTTATAGCCTTTGCCGTGTATGTTGATGATCTCTATCTGATCGTCAGCCTTCAGGTGCTTGCGAAGCTTTGTGATATACACATCCATTGACCTGGCATTGAAATAATTGTCGTCTATCCAAATGGTCTTTAAAGCATAGTCGCGCTGCAATATTTCGTTGGCATGTGAGCAAAGCAGAGCCAGCAACTCGTTCTCCTTAGTGGTGAGCTTGGTCTGCTTTTCCGGATCGTTGTCCAAAGTAAGGAGTTGCTTCTGTGTGTCGAAAGTGAATCTTCCGATGTGATACAGAGTGCTCTCTTTGTTCTTTTTGCCCCTTACTCTTCTCAGAATAGCCTCAATACGCATGACGAGCTCTTCCATTGAGAACGGTTTTGTGATGTAATCATCGGCTCCCAGCTTGAAACCTTCAAGTATATCTTCTTTCAATGTCTTTGCAGTAAGGAAGATGATAGGCATGTCGGCGTTGGCCTGACGAATTTCTTGAGCCAGCGTGAAGCCGTCTTTCTTAGGCATCATCACGTCAAGCACACAGATGTCGTACTTGTTTTTCAAGAATTCTTTGTAACCAGCTTCACCGTCAGGGCAAAGTGTAGCCACATAATCCTTGGCCTGAAGATACTCACGAAGCAGCATACCTAAATTCTCATCATCCTCACACAACAGAATTTTAAGTTTCTCGTCCATAGTCGTTATACTTTTAGTTAATAATTATTATTCTTGATTTTATTATAAGTCATCTTTTATTACGGGCAGCTTGATGGTGAAGGTTGTGCCCTTGCCATACGTGCTGTCTACCTTGATTTCACCTCCGTGCAAATCCACCATCTTCTTTACGTAGGCCAGACCGAGGCCAAACCCTTTTACGTCATGGCGGTTGCCGGTGTGCACTCTGTAGAACTTATCGAATATCTTCTTTAAGTTCTCTTTCTTAATACCCATACCGGTGTCTCTCACACTCAAGTAAACATGGTCGTTTTCGTCCCATGTCTTCAGGTATACACTCAAGGGTTCATCGGGCTTGCCATACTTTACGGCATTGTCTAGCAGGTTGAATATCACGTTCTGGAAGTGCATCTCGTCTACATAGATAGTAGACTCTACGGCTCCGATTTCGGTAAACACCTTGCCGCCAGTGTGTTCTACGCGCAGCGTGAACGAGTTGGCTATGTTCTCAACCATTTCGTTCAGGTCAAGCTTCTTCTTCTTCAGCACAGCCTTTTTTCTGTCATACATGCTCATTTGCAGCACTTTCTCTACCAGGAATCTGAGGCGTTTGGATTCGTCGTTGATTACACTGGCAAGATGTTCCAGCAATTTAGGCGTCTTAACCATATTCTTGTCGTTCATCATCTGAGCAGCCAATGAAATACTGGCAATGGGCGTTTTCAGCTCATGTGTCATGTTGTTGATGAAGTCGTTCTTTATTTCAGAATATCGTTTCTGCCTGAATATGATGGCTATCGTGAAGATGAATGTCACCAGAAGCACGAAGGTGAAGATGATACTGGGTATCATAAACCTCACGCTGGAGAATATATAGCTGTTCATATCGGGGAAGTGCACCTTCACAACTCCCATCTTCGACTGTGGGTCATTTCTGAAAAGCACTTGCGAGTAAGTGTTTTCTTCGCCCTCGTCGGTATAGTCCGGGCATCTGTAAACCTCTCTTCCGTCTTGTGTAGACACTGTGAAGTGGTAGGGAATATTGATGCCATTGTTCATCATTTCGGCCTTTAAGTCTTGGTCGAGCAACTTAAAGTTAATGCGCTCTTTCAATGGCTTATTGGATGCCGAGTATAGTATGTTCATCACAACTTCGTCGAGCATGGCCTTCTGATACACGTATCTGTTGCGCACAATCTCCTGCATTGATTTCTTAGTTGCGGTCAGCGAGTTGTCGTTGTTGCGCATAATCATGGCCTTGGGTATCTGCGCAGGATTGTTCTTCAGCGTCTTCAAGTCGAACGAAGAGTATATGTTCTTGCTTTTTGCTGTTGTGTTTGTCTGATTGGAATTAGGCATGCTGTCGGTCTCATCCGTGCTTGCTTCTGTTCCATCATGCTGCGTACTGGTTACATCCTGCTCGAGATACTTAAGCGTTTCGTTCAGTTCCAGGTTGCGTGATGCCTGATAGAGTGCACGGTTTACAGACTCGTCGAACTGCTCTTTCTTCATTTCAGCCATTTCCTCAATATATTTCAGTTGAAGGAAAAGCAGTGCCAAGAAAGACAGTCCCATGATAACTGCTATCGTCCAAATCGTTTTCTTTTTCATGTTGGCAAAGATACAATGAAATATTAAATAATTAACAAGTAACCGTTAAAGTATTTCCCGTAATTTGATAATATTAACGATATTATGGGATTTGTGCGTTCTATATAAACATAAATAGTACCAGTAGCATGTTGAATAGAGCTTTTCGTCGATCCGTATGCCGGTTATCATTTGGCTTGGGCTAACTCTTTGCTTCTGGCGGAAGTGGCATGTGCTCTGTTAGAGGTGCACTTCTGTTATGTGTGGAATGCTTTTTTATGCTCCCGAAGCGCGGGTTTTGGAGTTGGTTACTTAGACAAACAAGGGCATGGCAATGCATATTGTCATACCCCCGTTTTTATTTGTCTTGTCTGAGATGCCTGGTCAGCGACCCGGCATCCTCATGCTTGTCGTATTATTCGTCGTCTTCCTTAGCTTCTGCCTCATGTTCTGCTATCAGCTTTTGCTGAATATCGTTTGGCACAAGCTCGTAGCTGGCAAACTTAGTGGTGAAAGATGCGCGTCCACCGGTGAGCGAACTGAGAGAGATAGAGTAGTTGCTCAGTTCTTTCAGAGGTATCTTGGCCATGAGTTTCTGATAGCCAGCCTCGCTGTCCATGCCCATAATCATGGCGCGTCTACCCTGCAAGTCGCTCATTACGTCGCCCAGATAGCTGTCGGGAACATACACCTCCAAGTCGTATATAGGCTCAAGAATCTTCGGTCCGGCCTCTTTAAAGGCTTGGCTGAACGCATGGCGGGCTGCCAAGGTGAACGAAAGTTCATTAGAGTCTACAGGGTGCATCTTTCCGTCGTACACCACTACGCGCACGTCTCTTGCATAACTTCCGGTGAGCGGACCTTTCTCCATGCAGTCCATAACACCTTTCAGAATGGCCGGCATGAAGCGTTGGTCGATAGCACCACCAACAACCGAGTTGATGAACACCAGCTTTCCGCCCCATGGCAAGTCGCGTTCTTCCTTACCTTTGATATTCATCTTGAACTCCTGACCTCCGAACTTGTAGCTCACGGGGGCGGGCATACCCTCTGCATAAGGCTCTACGATGAGGTGGACTTCGCCGAATTGGCCTGCGCCACCCGACTGTTTCTTGTGTCTGTATTCGGCTTTGGCCTGCTTGGTGATAGTTTCGCGATAGGGTATGCGTGGTTCTTTGAATTCCACCTTTATCTTTTCGTTGTTCTCCAAGCGCCATTTCAGCGTGCGCAAGTGAAACTCTCCCTGTCCGTGAACGATGGTCTGCCTGAGTTCTTTGCTTTGTTCCACCACCCAAGTGGGGTCTTCCTGGCGCATCTTGAGCAGAGCTGCCATAAGTTTTTCGGTTTCTGCCGAGTTAACGGCCTTGATAGCACGTGAGTATTTAGAGTTAGGATACTTGATAAAGTCGAATCTCCAGTCGCAATCTTTGCCGTTTAGCGTGTTGCCGGTCTTCACGTCTTTCAGCTTTACGGTGCATCCCAGGTCGCCCGCGTCGAGCTGTTCAACCGGTATTCTGGTTGCTCCGGCACACGCGTATATTTGTCCTATACGCTCTTTTGAGCCTCTGTCGGCATTGGTAAGATCATCACCGGGCTTCACGCAGCCACTCATCACCTTGAAGTAAGACACTTCGCCGATGTGTGGCTCCATACCTGTCTTGAAGAAGTAAAGGCTTTCTGGCCCCTTTACATCGGGTGTGATGGCCTCGCCTCGTGTGTTGTGCACCTTAGGCATCTCGCTCACAAAGGGCACTACGTTGCCCAAGAACTCCATAAGCCTGCGTACGCCCTTGTCCTGACCGGCGCATACGCAGAACACGGGGAAGATGCTGCGTGTCACCAATCCCTTTCTGATGCCTTCGCGCATCTCGTCTTCGGTGAGCGTTTCGCTCTCAAAGAATTTTTCCATGAGCGAGTCATCGTTCTCGGCAGCTGCCTCCACAAGTGCTTTATGCAGCTCCATGGCCTTCTCCATCTGGTCTTCAGGAATGTCTTCTATGATAGGCATGCCTCCCTCAGCTTTCCAACTGTACTTCTTCATCAGCAATACGTCGATGATTTCGTTGAAGTCCGGCCCTGTCTTCACAGGATATTGAATCTGCACGCACTTGCTTCCGTAGATGTCCTTCATGGTGTTTATGATGGCATCGAAGTCGCATTTGTCAGAGTCAAGCTGATTGATGAGGAAAATAACTGGCTTGCCCAGTTTCTCGGTATATCTAAAGTTGTTTTGCGTTCCTACCTCCGGGCCATACTGTCCGTTGATGAGTATAACGGCCTGATCTGTCACATTAAGGGCTGTGATGCATCCTCCCACGAAGTCATCGCTGCCCGGGCAATCAATGAAGTTGAGTTTTTTGCCGTTCCACTCTACGTGGAAAACCGTAGGAAACACCGAATAGCCATACTCCTGCTCAACGGGGAAGTAGTCGCTAACCGTGTTTTTGGCCTCTACAGATCCGCGGCGTTTGATGATGCCGGCACCATATAACATACTCTCGGCAAGCGTGGTCTTGCCGCTACCCGCACTGCCAAGCAATGCAATGTTTTTGATTTCGTCGGTCTGATATACTCTCATATCATTTAGGTTTAAAGCGTTAATAAATTTGTTTCCATGGTTATAGCGAGAATGTACCCTCACTAAATCGCGGTTAAAGTTATACATTTTTGCCCGAAAGTCCAAAACAAAGTATGTAAAAGTACTAATCTTTTAAAACTAATTAGTAATTTTGCGCCAAACAAAGCTCATCATGTCAAATTTCGGACTATATATTCACGTACCTTTCTGTGCAAGCCGTTGCGTTTATTGCGGCTTTTATTCCACCACGCGTTCGCAGCTCATGAGGAGTTATGTTGATGCCGTTTGTGCTGAGATGCGGCTCAGAAGCAGCTATCTCAAGGGCACCTTGCGCACTGTTTATCTGGGAGGTGGCACGCCTAGTCAGCTTCCTGCCGAGCTGTTGCAATTGCTTTTTAGTAATATAGAAGATGTGTATGGTAGGCCACAAGGTGAAGTAACCATAGAATGTAATCCTGATGACGTGACCGAGGCATACGCCCGACAGCTTGCCTTGCTGCCCATCAACAGGGTGAGCATGGGCGTTCAGACATTCTCTAACAGCAGATTGAGGTTTCTTCACCGCCGCCATACGGCCCAGGAGGCGCGCCATGCCGTAACGATATTGCGCGAGGCAGGCATCGGCAACATCAGCATCGACCTGATGTTTGGTTTTCCAGGCGAGACGATGGCAGAGTGGGAGAGCGACATCAACGAGGCTTTGGCTCTTAATGTTGAGCATATCTCGGCTTATAGCCTGATGTATGAGGAGGGCACACCGCTCTATAAGATGCTTAACGACGGACGGGTGAGCGAGATAGACGAGCAGCTGAGCAATGATATGTATGACCGTCTTTGCGACCGACTGGCTGAGGCGGGCTATGAGCATTACGAGATAAGCAACTTTGCCAAGCCCGTTTTTCGCTCGCGGCACAACAGTTCTTACTGGCACCAAACGCCTTATATCGGCTTGGGGGCGGCTGCCCATTCCTTCGACATACGCTCACGTCAATGGAACGTGGCTAATGTAGATGATTATATAATGAGCATTGGTAAGGGCATCGTGCCCATGGAGCGTGAGCAACTGAGCGATTCTACACGTTATGACGACCTCATCACCACGGCTCTCCGTACGTCAGAAGGCATAGATGTGGATGCCGTGGCTGAACCTTATCGCAGTTATATGCTCCGTATGTCAGCCCCTTACATTAGCCGTGGATTGCTCACGCTGTCGGAAGGCAGGCTTGCTCTCTCCCGCCAAGGCATTAAAGTGAGCGACATGGTGATGGCTGATATGATGTATGTGTAATGATTTTCATGAGCAGAAGTTGCTACTGCTACATCTGATATTCTTGCTTGTTATCCCATAGCTGATAGCCTTAGATGTTATATGAATTCTTTTTATGATAAACAAATACAGGGAACCGAATGGCGGCTCCCTGTATACTATAATATTACGATGTAAGTTATTTTACTACAACTTTCTTTCCGTTGACGATGTAAATGCCCTGGTGCATGTCCTGGCGGTTCACTCTTTGGCCTGTAAGCGTATAAATTGCGTCGGCTTTAGAGTTTTCGTTGGCCTTGATGCCATTTATACCTGTCGCTGTTTTACGGTTAGAATACAACTGTATATCGGTGTTGCCCGATGTAAAGCAAGAGAAGTAGCCATAGTCATAGTTATACTTCACAAACTCTTTGTAATTGCCTTGGAACTGTATGTTGGCATTTCCGTTGTCGAAGGTGATAGCTGCCATGACGTTATTTCCGGCGGTAGTAGACTGCGTAAGCTGTCCTTTTGTGCTTCCTTCACTAAGATATTTGCCATCGAAGCGGAAGCCCCAAAGCTCTTTGGTGGTACTCTTGAGCAGCTGCATGGTCTGCACGTTGCTGTTGGCGTAGGCCACCCCGTCTTTCACATAGATGCTCACACCGCCACGCTTGCTGGTATCTTTCAGCTTGCCCATAGCCATGCCGTCACTCTCACACACAAATATCACAGAGTCTTTCGTGGTCAGTTGGCTCACGTCTGTTACCTTATAATAAGGTGTACCCGTTTGCTGGGCAATAGCCAAGTCGCGGTTCAGGTAGTTCAGCGTGATGCTTCCGTCGCTGTTCTTATTTATCTTATATACCGGAGTCGTGGTTTGCTCAGTTTGATTATACAACGTGAACGAAGGAATGTTCATGATAACGTTGCCGTAGAGTTGCAGTTGGTTCTCGTTGTTTCCTTTGATAGTTGAGCCGTCTGCCGTCACCACTTTGGCACGCTTATAGTCTTGCATGTTGTTGACGGTGTTGCCACTCCATGCAGACTGATTGTATGCATAGCGCGAAACGAGCAGACCGCTGCCCATAGAAGCAGGATACCACGTGTCAGGTTCTCTGTTCTCAAGCACAAAGTATTCATTCGTGTTGTTTGCATTGCGTATCAGCACAGCCTTACCCGGTTGTAAGGTTACGCTCTGCTCGCCTGAAAGGGTGGGGATGTCGAGCCATCCCATGTAGCTCTTTTCATAAGCTGTGTAGCCTATAGGTGCGCGTCCGTTGTTTACGTAAGGGCCTTCGTCCATGACAGACCAGTAACCGAAGCCTGCATCATTGCTGTAAGAGTAGTCGGTTACGTAGAAGTCGGGCAGACCGAGTGCGTGTCCAAACTCGTGCGTAAACACACCCATGCCCATCAGTGAGTTGTTGGTGTCAGTGCCATACAGCTCGTTTCCCACGAAGTAAGAACCAAATTTGTAGCTTCTTATGGATGCAAAGGTCGTGCCATAAAGGCCGGTGCTTGTCAGTGTCCTGAAGTGTGGCCACACCGTATTGTTGTCACCGCCCGTAGCCTGGCCGCATCCTGCATAGAGAATAGCCACCAGAGGCACGCGGTTGCCCGTGATGTCGGGGTTGTAATAATACTGGCTGAAGTCAACACCCTGGTCTACTGCCTTGGCAACAGCATCTATGACCATCTGCCGGACATTGGTGTCAGTGCGGCCGGAACCAAAGCTTGTGGTAGCGTCTGCACCGTAGTAAGCATAGCCATGGTCGAGTGTTACGGTTGCAACGATGTTGAATGTGGGCACGAATGCGCCGTCGCTCTGTTTCTTGAAGTAGTCTTTCACTGAACCAACCGCGCCATTTTCTTCGCTATAACCCTCTTCATTGTAGAAACGAGACATCTTGTCAACCGTAGTTGTTGCCTGGAATTTCTTATCAGTAAACTGCACCATGATGACCGGTATGGTATAATTGCCTATGCTGGGCATGTCGCCGCCCGACTTAGTGCCCTTCTTTCCCAGTCCGTCATCGGTTGAGGCATAAAGCAACTTCCTGGTAATAGGCGAGCCGGGTTGCGCTTCAAAAGCCTTCATTGCCTCAGCTTCGGTCAGCTCATGGCTGTTCAGAAAGCTCTGCTCCTCGGCGCTCCGGCTGTCAGCCTCATGCGCAATCAATGAAGAAGGCAGAAGCTTGTTGTTGGAGAACTGTGCGTAGCAAAGGTCATTATTGCTGTTGCGCACCAGAATCTTTCCGTCGAGCGAAGTGAAATAAGCCTCAAAGCCATCGCCATGCAGGTAGGCCATGATGGTGGTTCCATCACTCTGCTTGTGAGGAAAAGCCACGTGAATGGGGCGTATGGCATGAGAGTAGGTAGCCATTGCCATCATCACGAGCATGGAAAGGAAAATTTTTTTCATTGTCTGTAATATTCTGTTAATGTTGGATTACAAATTGTTCATCTTGCAAAGATAGTTATTTCTTTGTTATTACAAAGTTGTTTTTTCTTAAAAAATGCTATTCAACTGATTTGTGCGTTCATCTCCTCTCTGCGAAGAATCTTTGCATGAGCTGTCGACAAGGCTCTTCGAGCACGCCACTCAGCACTGTTGTGCGGGGATGGAGGGCGTTGGGAGCCAGCAAGTGATAGCCTCTCTTTATGTCGGGGGCGCCATAAACCACCCGGCTGAGCTGTGCCCAGCCTATGGCACCGGCGCACATGGCGCAAGGCTCTACCGTAACATAGAGCGTGCAGCCTGTGAGATATTTGCCCCCAAGGGCATTGGCTGCCGCCGTTATGGCCTGTATTTCGGCGTGGGCAGTAACATCATGGAGGGTTTCGGTGAGGTTGTGCGCGCTGGCAAGTACTTTGCCCCGGCACACTACTACAGCCCCTACGGGTATCTCACCCTCATCATAGGCTTGCTGCGCCTCTGCTATTGCCTTGCGCATATAGCGCTCGTCTGCTTGTTGCTGTTCTTCTGTATTTGTCATAAACTTATTGGTTGTATTACGCAAAAGTACGACTTTTATTTTGTTTTCCGCCCGATTTCATGTAAATTTGCACATAACTAACGTATGAGAAACTAGTTTAGTTAACTAATATGGCACAACATAACGATTTGGGACATTGGGGAGAAGACCTTGCGGCAAAGTATCTTGAGTCGAAAGATTATTATATTTTGCGGCGCGACTGGCGCTATGGTCACCGTGACCTCGACATCATAGCCATGGCAGATGAGCAAACACTGGTTATTGTAGAGGTAAAGACGCGCAGCAACGAGCGCTTTGCCGATGCCGTAACTGCCGTAGACAAGCAGAAGATACACTCGCTGACGATAGCTGCCAACGCCTTCATACGCATGGCAAATATTCATGCCGATGTTCGGTTCGACATCATTACGGTGGTGGGCACATCGCCCGAAACGGCTGTCGTCACACATATTCCTAATGCCTTTCTGCCTTATTAGTAAGTATTTATAATCATTTAGAGATATGAAAAATCTATTAAAGAAAATCGTAAAGCCTTTTATTGCCGCTCCAAAAGACGATGGTTTGCGGGTGATAAGGCTTGATACGGTAGACAGTACAAACAGATATTTGAGGCAATATCAGCCGTCTGAGGATGAGGAGATGACTCTCGTTGTGGCCGATAATCAGACGGCAGGGCGCGGGCAGGGCACCAACAGCTGGGAGAGTGAGGCCGGCAAGAACCTTCTTTTCTCGCTTCTTGTGCATCCCACCATGCTTCCCGTTAACAGGCAGTTCATGCTTTCAGAGGCTCATGCCTTGGCGTTGAGAGAGGCTTTGAGCGGATATGCTGATGGCTTCATGGTGAAATGGCCCAACGATATCTATTATCATGACAGTAAAATAAGCGGAACGCTCATAGAGACCAAGCTCAGTAGCCGCGGCATAGGCAGCTTCATACTGGGCACGGGCATTAACGTTAATCAGCAAAAGTTTCTGAGCGATGCGCCCAATCCTGTGTCATTGAGACAGATATTAGGCCATGATGTAGACCGGGATGAGTTGATGAACGCCGTGATCAAGGCTTTTAAGAAGTATTATCGCTTGATAATTAACGGTGATTATGGCACATTGTCGGCCCTATATCATGAGTATCTGTATCGTCGTCATGGTTTTTATCCCTATCAGGATGCCCGTGGCGAATTTGATGCTGCTATTGTTGAGGTGCAAGATGACGGTTTGCTGGTGCTGCGTGATAAGGAGGGAAGAGTGAACACGTATGAGTTTAAGGAAGTGAAAGCTGTTATTAAAATCGAAAAATAATAATATGCTCTGATATATAGTGCTTTACGGCTCTATATTAAAGTAAATAACGAGGAATAATAATCATTATATAATCAACATTATGGCAAGATTCAAGCGTATTTTGCTCAAGCTTTCAGGTGAGAGCTTGATGGGTAAACAGAACTATGGTATTGATGCTGAGCGTCTGGGTGACTATGCCCGACAGATTAAGGAGGCTCATGACATGGGCGTACAGATAGGCATCGTGATAGGCGGTGGTAACATCTTCCGCGGGTTGAGTGGCTCTCAGAAGGGCTTCGACCGTGTGAAAGGCGACCAGATGGGTATGTGCGCAACCGTCATCAACTCGCTTGCGCTAAGCTCGGCACTGGGTGCTCAAGGCGTGAAGAACAAGGTGTTTACTGCTATCAGGATGGAGCCAATAGGCGAATTCTACAGCAAATGGAAGGCCATAGAGGCCATGGAGCAGGGGTGTGTGTGCATCTTCTCTGCCGGAACGGGATGCCCTTATTTCACAACAGACACCGGAGCGTCGTTGCGAGGCATTGAGATAGAGGCCGACGTGATGCTGAAGGGCACGCGTGTGGACGGCATTTACACAGCCGACCCCGAGAAAGATCCTACGGCAAAGAAGTTCAGTGACATCACGTATGATGAGATTTACAACCGTGGACTGAAGGTGATGGACCTTACGGCTACCACCATGTGCAAGGAAAACAACTTGCCTATCTACGTCTTTAACATGGATGTTGTGGGCAATTTGCACCGTGTTCTGGAGGGTGAAGAAATAGGAACGTTGGTTCATAACTAATTCATCGCATTCTGAAAGGCATGTTTTGGCTTTGCAAAATAGGTACTTTTACAACGCAAAAAGGCCTATTTTGCAAGCTTAAAGTGCCTATTTTGCAAGGTTGCTTATATGCTTTGTATAAATAGTTGATTAACAGTTAGTTGGTGGAAAATATCAAATCACTTGATAAAAGCGTGGTGACGCGGTTAGAAGCCTATGCGTCGCAGTATGAGACAGCCGCTTTTCTGACAGGCGATCCGTCTTGGTTCATGCATCAAGTGGAGGGCACCCGCAATCAGGAAGTTATGGCCTTCATTGCTTCATGCCTCAGTTTTGGCACGCGAAAGCTGTTCATGCCCAAAGTAGATTATATGCTGAAGGCATCGCAAGGCAATATATATCGTTGGGTGGCAGAGGGCTTGTTTCGTGACGACATAGGCGAGTCTGACCACTGCTATTATCGGTTTTATACTTATAAGGATATTCATTGGTTTTTGCAAGCGTTGCAAAGTCTGCTCAGAGATTATGGTTCGATAGGCCACTTTGCCCGCTATGCAGTTGCCAACAGAGAGCCCTCGCAAACTGATGTCATGGCAGTGCTATTGTCGCTTAGCGGCTATTTTCAGCAAAGGGCTATCAAAGGATTGGTGCCCAAACCAGTATCATCGCTCTGCAAGCGGCCTTGTATGTTTCTGAGATGGATGGTGAGAGACCATTCGCCCGTTGACCTGGGGCTATGGAGTGGCTTTGTGGACAAGCGTCATTTGCTCGTCCCGATGGACACACACGTGTTCAGTATGGCTCAGCAGTTAGGCCTTATCAGCCAAAAGTCGCCCACATGGAGTGCTGTCAGGCAGCTTACGGAGGTGTTAAGTACCGTTTTTCCCGATGATCCTTTAAAGGGCGACTTTGCCCTTTTCGGCGCGGGAGTGAACGGAAAGGCATGATGTGTCAAGCTTTCAAGGCTTGTAGTTTCCAGAGCTTGCCTGCTTATCTCCTCTCATATCGATGGCTGAACCATGCCAAAAGAATAAATCCCATGAAAACAAAAGGAAATCCTACAAGTGCGGGATAGGCATATCCCCAGCCGGCACTGACCGGCAGACCACCCAAGAAGGCTCCGGCTGCGTTGCCAAAGTTAAAGGCTATCTGAATGCAACATCCTCCCAGCATCTCGCCACCCCTTGAATGACGAATGATGAGAAACTGTTCGGGCGAGCCTATGCCGAACAGACAGGCGCAGCAAACCACCATGAGCACGATGCTAAGCCAAAGTATGTGAGCGGTGAAGAAAATGAGCAGCAATCCCAGAGCTGCTATCAGTTGCAGGCAAGCGGCTGTCTTGCCAGGCAAAAACTTGTCGGAAAAATAACCGCTGGCCAGATTTCCCGTCACCATGCCCGCGCCCGCTATTGCCATGAGTAGTGGTAGGAGCTTGGCGGGCAAGCCTCCTAAGATGGTGAGGGTAGGTGAGATGTAGCTATACCATGCCAAGATGCCGCCATTGCCGAACATGGTTGCCAGGATGATGAGCCATGGTGCAAGATGCCGCAGAAAGTGAAACTGCCCCATGAATTTGCCTTTTGACTTAGGTGGGATGTTGGGAATGCATTTTGCGGCAAGTATCAGGGCTATGCAACTCATCAGTGCTATCACTGCGAAGGAGAGTCGCCAGGAGAGGCTGCCACTCAGAAAGGTAGCCAAAGGAACGCCCAATAGGTTGGCGAAGGTCATGCCCGAGCACATGAGCGACACGGCTGTTGTTTTGTGCCGCTCGTCGGCTAGTTGCACGGCAACAAGTGTTCCCACGCCGTAGAACGCTCCGTGAGGCAGTCCGCTGATGAATCTGGCAGCAAAAAGCCATATATAGCTTTGGGCAGAAAGAGAAAGGAGGGCACCCACAAGCATGAGGCTCTCAAGCATGAGAATGATTTTCTTGGGCGACTTGTTGTGAAGAATGACAAGAAAGGTGGCCCCTACGCACACGCCCAGTGCATAAGCTGAGATGAGATGACCGGCTACAGGGATGGACACGCCCATATCTTTGGATATGTCAGGCAGAATGCCTTCCATCACAAATTCGGCCATGCCGAGAAGGAATGTGCCAATGGCTAATGCCAGAATGCTTTTTTTCATAATTCTGCTTGTTGCTTCACAAGGTGCGGTTTGTTGCTTCAGCTTTTTCTTTTTACGTCTGTTAGCCTATTACGAAGGATGGTTTAAGAAGGCTGACGCATACACCTTATTATATATGATGTTATCCTGAGATTATTCATAACTTGCATCTGACCGAGTGAGACGCAAAGAAAGAATCAGCTATAAAGAGCTAATGAGAGTCGCCCGACTTACTGTCGTCTACCTCTTCATAGTCAACATATTCGCCCTCATCATCGGGAATAATTTGTCTGTTGCGCTCTTCTTCCGTTCGACGATCTGTTATGGAGTCGCCTTTGGGCTTGTTAGGACTACCTTGAAACTGATTTCTAAACTGCTTTGTGGCCTTTCTTATCTTCAGAAAGAAGCTGATGGCCACAAACAGCACAACAAAGAAGCCGATGATAAAGACGGAAAATATAAAGGCTAGAAAGCTCATTTCTTACGGTTGGTTAATACAGACAAAATGACATACCATGCTATGATGATGGCAAAAGCGCTGATGCGGAATATCAAGAGCAAGGGAATGCAAGTGAGCAAGAAGGCATATTTCACTTCATTTCCTTTCCAACTCCAGTGCTTGAATTTCAATGCGAACATGGGAACTTCGCTCACCAAGAGCCAACTGCTCACGCAGATGCCCAAAAGAAGAAAGAATACAGAGTAGGAGCTTTGCTCAATGAAGTGGCTGCCACCCGTGATGAGTGACGCCCAGAAAAGGGCGTTGGCAGGGGTAGGCAGACCTATGAAGCCTAGAGCTTGACGTTCGTCGAGATTAAACTTGGCCAATCTGAGCGCAGAAAAGGCTGCCATGATGAAGGCAAAGTATGGCAGATAGTTGCGCAAAGGGTCTAAGAAAGACGGGTAGGGTAGGATGAACAGCTCGCTGAACACGATCATGGAGGGTGCCAAACCGAAGGTTATATCGTCTGCCAGTGAGTCTAGCTCTTTGCCAATAGGCGAACTGACATGCAGTAAGCGTGCACTCATGCCGTCGAAAAAATCGAATACCGCTCCGATAATAATGAAAAGTAATGCCATACCAGCCTGATTGGTAAACGCAAAGCATGTGGCTATGCATCCGGAGAGCAGGTTACAGCATGTGAGGGTGTTGGGTATGTGCTTCTTCATAATTACTTCAATTTAGCTATAATGGTTTGGTCACCCGTTGTGGCCTGTCCCATGGTGACGCAAACCTCAGAGCCTAAGGGCAGGAAAACGTCTACGCGACTGCCCAACTTGATAAATCCCAGATGTTCGTCTATATAGCAATCTTCGCCTTCCTTGGCATAGGTCACGATGCGCCGTGCCACTGCGCCGGCTATCTGTCGGCATAGAATGTCTTTGCCATCAGGCGTTGTAATCATCACATCAGCCCTTTCGTTCTCCTCGCTTGCTTTGGGTAAGAAGGCTTTATGATAGTTTCCGTTTTGGTGATGCACGAATTTCACGCGCCCATCCACCGGGAACCAGTTGGCGTGAACATTAAAGAGACTCATGAAGATACTTATCATGAGCCGACGATCGTGAAAATATTCGTTTTCTTCTACCTCTTCTATAACCACCACTTTGCCGTCGGCCGGAGCCACGACAATATTGTCGGTGTCGTCGTTAGGGAAATATCTGATGGGACATCTGTAAAAGTTTGTGGTTATACCATATACAGTTCCAGAAGCAAGCAGGAACAGCCAGAATGGTATTTTGGTGTCAAACGATTGCCATAGCATCGTGGCTATGATAGCAAGAAGCACACCCCCGTATACAAGAGTGTTGGTCCCTTCACGGTGTATTCTTATTTTCTTTATCTTCTTTATCTTTTTCCCCATGGTGTTTATGCTCGTTTTTTCTGAATGCAAAGGTAGTTTATTTTTATCAGTCAGACAAATTTTCATAGTCATTCTTTTGGCTATGTCGGTTTTTAGAAGTAACTTTGAAGTCAAAATTCAAAATATGGAAGATTTTGTTCATTTGCATGTGCACACGCACTATTCTATCTTGGACGGGCAGTCTAAGGTTCCACACTTGGTAGACAAGGCCATAAAAGACGGGATGAAGGGCATGGCCATCACTGACCATGGCGTGATGTATGGCATAAAAGAATTTTCTGACTATTGCGCAAAGGTCAACGCCGGGCGCAAGAAGGAGGGCTTGGAACCTTTCAAGCCTATCTTTGGCTGTGAGATGTACGTAGCACGCCATCGTAAGGAAGATAAGGTGAAGAAAGATGGTGATATGTCTGGCTATCATCTCATTGTGTTGGCTAAGAATTATCATGGCTATAAGAACCTTATCAAGTTGGTGAGTCGCGCCTGGGTTGACGGGTATTACAACCGTCCGAGAACGGATAGGGCCGATCTGGAGAAATATCATGAAGACCTTATTGTTTGCTCAGCGTGTATCGCCGGTGAGGTTCCTGCCAAGATATTAGAGGGTGACATAGAGGGCGCACGAGAGGCTTGCCAATGGTATCACAAGGTTTTTGGCGACGATTATTATCTGGAGTTGCAACGCCATGAGGTAAAAGACCCTAATATAGTGGCCAACCGGGAGACTTTCCCCTTGCAGCAGAAGGCCAATAAGTGGCTGATGACCTTTGCAAAGGAATACGGTATCAAGCTGATATGCACCAACGACTGTCACTTTGAGGATGAGGAGACAGCCGAGGCGCACGACCATTTGCTGTGTCTCTCTACGGGTAAGGATTTGGATGACCCCAACCGAATGCGCTATACCAAGCAGGAGTGGTTTAAAACACGGCAGGAAATGAACGACATCTTCAGTGATGTGCCTGAGGCTATGCGCAACACGCTGGAGATATTAAATAAGGTAGAGATATACAGCATAGACCATGGCCCCATCATGCCTAACTTTCCCATCCCTGAAAGTTTCGGAACGGAGGAGGATATACGCAAGAAATATAGCAAGGAAGACCTGCTGAAGGAGTTCTCTTCTGACGAACACGGGCAGAACACACTCCCACGTGAGGAAGGAGAAAAAAAGATAGAGTCGCTCGGTGGCTATGACAAGGTTTACAGAATAAAGTTTGAGGCTGAGTATCTCAGGCATCTTGCTTTTGAAGGTGCCAAGCAACGTTATGGCGAACCGCTGCCCGATGAAGTGAAAGAGCACGTAAACTTTGAGCTGCATGTCATGAAGACAATGGGCTTTCCGGGCTACTTTCTTATCGTACAAGACTTTATCAATGCGGCTCGCAATGAGTTGGGCGTGATGGTAGGGCCGGGACGTGGCTCTGCTGCAGGCTCGGTGGTTGCCTATTGTCTGGGTATCACAAAGATTGATCCGCTGAAATATGACTTGCTGTTTGAGCGTTTCCTCAATCCAGACCGTGTGAACCTGCCTGATATCGATACAGACTTTGATGACGACGGACGCGGAAAGGTGCTCAGATGGGTGATGGAGAAATATGGCGAAGAAAACTGTGCGCACATCATTACGTACGGTACAATGGCCACAAAAAATTCTATTAAAGATGTGGCTCGCGTAGAGGGCTTGCCCATAGCAACCTCTAACGCGCTTTGCAAGGCTATACCTGACAGGCTGCCAGATGGCTTGAAGATGAATCTGGAGAATGCCATTAAATGTACACCCGAACTTCAAGAGGCTGAGGTATCAACCGAACAACGTGAGAGCAATACCATCAAGTATGCCAAAATGCTGGAAGGAACGATACGCTCTACGGGCATTCATGCCTGCGGATTTATTATCTGTAGAGACCCTATCAGCGATTGGGTGCCTGTGAGTACGGCCGATGATCCTGACTTCAAGAACCTAAAAACAGCCGTGACTCAGTATGATGGTCATGTCATTGAGAGCACAGGACTTATCAAAATGGACTTCCTCGGACTGAAAACATTGTCGGAGTTGAAGGAGGCTGTGCACAACATTAAGCTCACAACCGGCAAGACCATAGACTTAGACAAGATTCCTATAGATGACGAGTTGACCTATAAGCTCTATCAGGAAGGACGCACCATCGGCACATTCCAGTTTGAGTCGGCAGGTATGCAAAAGTATCTTAGGGAGCTGAAACCTACGGTATTTGAAGACTTGATAGCCATGAATGCCCTCTATAGGCCGGGACCTATGGACTATATACCTTCTTTTATTGCCCGCAAAAACGGCAAGGAGAAGATTACCTATGATATTCCTTGCATGGAAAAATATCTTAAGGACACCTATGGCATCACGGTCTATCAGGAGCAAGTCATGCTCTTGAGCCGTCAGCTGGCTAGCTTCACGCGTGGCGAAAGTGACGCTTTGCGTAAGGCAATGGGAAAGAAAAAGAAGGCCATAGTAGATGCCATGAAGCCAAAGTTCATCAAGCAGGGAACTGCAAATGGCTACGATCCTAAGGTGCTGGATAAGATATGGGGCGACTGGGAAAAGTTTGCCAGCTATGCATTCAACAAGTCGCACGCAACATGTTACTCATGGGTGGCTTATCAAACGGCTTATCTCAAGGCGCATTATCCCGCTGAATTCATGGCTGCTCTGATGACCAGACGGCGCAGTGACATCAAGGAGATAACCAAGCTCATGGAAGAATGCCGGGCTCTTAACATCAGGACACTTGGTCCTGACGTAAACGAGAGTTGGGAATACTTCGGTGTTAACAAGAAAGGTGAGATTCGTTATGGCCTTGCTGCTATCAAGGGCATTGGCGATGTACCGGCATTGGCTATCATAAAAGAGCGTCAGAAGCGCCCCTTTAAGGATATTTATGACTTTGTAGAAAGGATTGACTTTAACAAAGTAAACTCAAAAGTGCTGGAGTCCTTGGCCCTTAGCGGGGCTTTCGATGTGTTTGGCATTAACCGTGAGCAATATTTTTCTGAGTGCGGAAAGGACAAAACCTTCTTGCAAGCCCTTATTAGGTATGGGCAGCAGTTCCAGCTCGACAAGCTCAATGCCACACAATCATTGTTTGGTGATGATGAAGTGGCTGTGCAACATCCTATCGTGTCAAAAGCAGAAAAGTGGCCCGTTATAGAGAAACTCAATAAAGAGAAAGAATATATCGGTATTTATCTCTCCGCACACCCATTGGATGATTATCGCGTCGTGCTGGAAAGTATGTGCAACACTCATTGCTCGGAGATGAGCAGGGATGCTGATAAGGATGTGTTGGCTAAGCGTGACACCATAACCTTTGGCGGATTGGTGACAAAAGTGGATGAGCGTTACTCGTCAAAGACAGGAAAGCCATTCGCCTTTGTTACCATCGAGGACTATGATGGGGCTGGAGAATTGGCTTTCTGGGCAGACGATTGGGCTAAATATAATGGCATGTTAAAGCGCGACAACCCTGTTTTCATCAAGGCTAAAGCTGTTCAGCGCTTTCGTGACAGCAATGTTTATACTATACGTTATGATGAGGTGCAATATCTGTATGATGTGAAGACAAGCCAAATTGGCAGACTCACCATAGGCGTAGACATAGATGTTATGGATGAGGCATTGGTCAACGACTTGGCTACAGTTGTTGAGGGAAGTCCTGGCAAAACGGAGCTGTTCTTGCAGTTGCGCGGAGCTGATCCCAACGAAACCTTGCTCTTGCGCTCTAATGTGCCGGGAGTGAACCTTGACGGCAAGCTGATGAACTTCATTGAGTCAAATCCACATTTGGATTATCATATAGGATAAGATGGCATGATGTTTGCCTTTAAGTGTACGTTTATAGAAAGAATATTTTATAGTATTAATACAAAGTAGAAATGGAAGTAAAAATCACAAGCGACAACTTCGCTTCTTACAAGGATGGTGACAAGCCTTTGGTAGTAGATTTATGGGCTGAATGGTGTGGCCCTTGCCGTATGATCGGTCCTATCATCTCAGAACTCGCTCAAGAATATGACGGTAAAATCGTTGTAGGCAAGTGTGATGTAGAGGAGAATGATGACGTAGCAATGGAGTTTGGTGTAAGGAACATTCCTACCATTCTCTTCTTCAAGGATGGCAAACTGGTTGATAAGTTTGTAGGCGCTGCGCCTAAGAATGTTCTTGAAGACAAGTTTAAGGCATTGCTTTAAATCCCACTAGTGCTATAAAAAAGCTCCGGTGTCTGCCACACAGTCACCGGAGCTTTTCATATATGTCATGAAGGTGTAATGTCATTTCATTTTCATTGACCTGCTTTTTTTCGGATTGCCAACTATTAGAGAATTGGTGAGGACACAAAAAAGGTGCACCGTATTGCGGGTACACCCTTTTTATTAATCTTTTTGGTTATTAAAGTCCAAGACTCTCTTTTATCTTATTGATCTTCTCAACTCCGCGCTTGTCACAAGCTTCATAGTCGGCTGCGGTGTTCATCTTGTCTTTTACTTCAAGATAGAACTTAATCTTTGGCTCAGTACCTGAAGGACGAACACTTACTTTCGTGCCATCCTCGCAGAACCACTGCAGCACGTTGCTTGTTTCCGGCATGACGAGTTTGGTCTTTGAACCATCGGCTTTGGTTTCTTCCAACGTCTGATAGTCTTTCCATACCACTACTTTGCTTCCACCTAATTCTTTTGGAGGATTGTTTCTGAAGTTAGCCATCATGTTGAGAATCTCCTCATGGCCGGTCTTTCCGGGACGCTCTACGTTGATAGTAAACTCCTTTGAGAAGCCGTACTCCAGATATATGTCCATCAAGATGTCATATAGAGTCTTGCCATGGTCTTTAGCATAAGCGCATATCTCAGCAAGCAACGAGCAAGCGCTAACTGCATCCTTGTCTCGCACAAAGTCTTCTGCCAAGAAGCCATAGCTTTCCTCACCACCACCAATGTATTGCTGTTTGCCTTCAGAGAGTGCTATCTCGTGTGCAATCCATTTGAATCCTGTATAGCAGTCGCGCATTTCTATGTGGTTCTTGTCAGCAATCTTGCGTATCACCTCAGTTGTGACGATGGTCTTAACAATGAAGTCTGTTGGCTTCATCTTGCCCACTGCCTGACGATTGGTGATGATATACCACAAGAAGATGAGGCAGGTCTGGTTGCCATTGATGAGCACCCATTCGCCCTTATCATTCTTGCAAGCCATACCTACACGGTCGGCGTCTGGGTCAGAAGCCATAAGTATGTCGGCATCCAGCGCCTTGGCATCGCGAAGCCCCAGTGTGAGCGCTTCTGCAAACTCAGGGTTAGGTCTGTCTACCGTTGGGAAGTTACCGTCCTTAATCATTTGCTCTTTTACGCAATGCACGTTGTCGAATCCCCACATCTTCAGTGAACGGGGTATGACAGTCATTCCGGTGCCGTGCAAAGGAGTGTAAACGATGCAAAGATCGTGCTGTCTCTTGATGACGTCGGGGTCTATGCAGAGGCCTTTAATCTTCTCGAGATAAGGCTTGTCTACGTCTTCACCTATCATTTGTATAAGCGAGTCGTTACCCTTAAACTTCACATCTTCTATCTTCACCTTGCCTACTTCATTAATGATGCCGGTGTCATGCGGTGTGAGCACCTGCGCGCCATCTTCCCAGTAAGCCTTGTAACCATTGTATTCGCGTGGGTTGTGGCTGGCTGTTATGTTTACTCCGCCTTGTGCTTTAAAGTAGCGAATGGCGAAAGAGCACTCCGGTGTTGGACGCATTTCCTCGAAAAGATATACCTTGATGCCGTTTGCGCTAAAGATGTTGGCAACAGTTTTAGCGAAGAGGTCACTATTGTTACGGCAGTCATGGCACACCACTACGCTAATCTGCTTGCGATCTTTGAAGTTCTTTTTCAGGTAATTGGCAAATCCTTGGGTAGCCATACCCACGGTGTAGATGTTCATACGGTTAGAGCCCGCACCCATAATGCCGCGCAAGCCACCTGTTCCGAATTCCAAATCCTTGTAGAACGATTCGATGAGCTCGGTCTTGTCGGCTGCTTCCAACATTTCTTTTACACTTTTGCGTGTCTCTTCGTCAAAAGCGGGAGAGAGCCACTGTTTTGCTTTTTCCTCACATTGAGCAATGAGGGCTGCATTATTTTCCATAATATAATTGGTTTTGATGAATTTTATTTGCTACAAAGTTAACTATTTAATATGAAATGGCAATAATCTTATAAGATTTTTTTTGTAATTTTGCAATCAGAAATAAACGTTTTGCAGCAATTATGAATTCATTTGCCACACAGCTAGCCCAATTGAATTATGAGGGTGTATTATTGGCCTTATGCACATTTCTTGTAATAGGCCTTGCGCATCCTTTGGTTATCAAGACAGAATATTATTTTGGTACTAAGCCATGGTGGATATGGCTGATAGCAGGTTTGGCCTGTCTGATTGGTGCCCTTTTTGTTGACGGCCTTTTTGTTTCTGCCTTGCTGGGTGTGGTAGGGGCCACGTTGTTGTGGGGCATCGGAGAGCTTTTTTCGCAGAAAAAGCGTGTAGAAAAGGGCTGGTTTCCCATGAATCCCAAACGAAAAGACTGTTATCAGAAAATAGGTAAGGACGAGTCAATTTGCCCTGTTCGGAAAGGGCATAGCATGTATAGCGATGAAAACAGTACTTATATTGATAGGTAAGACGACCAATAAGCATTTTGTCGCATGCATTAACGATTATAGTGAACGCATCAATCATTACATGCCTTTTGAGATTAAGGTCATACAAGAGATAAAAAACACCAAGTCTCTTACTGAAGATCAGCAGAAAATAGCTGAAGGTAGTTTGATACTCAAGCTGTTGCAACCCTCTGATACGGTCGTCTTATTGGATGAACATGGTGAGGAGATGCGCAGCGTGGCGTTTGCCAAGTGGCTTCAGGGCAAGCAGTTCAATGCCCGTAGATTAGTGTTTGTGATAGGTGGTCCCTACGGTTTTTCGCAAGAGGTATATGACAGAGCCACAGAACTGGTATCGCTTTCTAAGATGACTTTTTCTCATCAGATGGTTCGTCTGATATTCACAGAGCAGCTATACCGGGCATGTACGATTATAAAAGGTGAACCTTATCATCACGAGTAAGCTTTTTCTGTTAAATCAGGCAAAGAGTATACAGACTGAAAGCTAAACAGGTAATATAAAAAAAGCCATGGGGTAGGGGCTTATCCTCATAAGAGTTTCCTTACCTCATGGCTCTTCTATTGACCTGACTGTCAGCAAACGCGGTGAGCGCCTTCGCTTATCACTACATCATAAACGGCAGGCTCATGTCCGTATTTCTCTTTGAAGCGTTTCTTAGCATCGGCTATGAACTGCTCATACTTATCGTTTTTTACCAGATTAATGGTACAGCCGCCGAAGCCACCACCCATTATTCTGCTTCCAGCCACGCCGTTTTCTTTAGCAACGTCGTTCAAGAAGTCTAGCTCTTCGCACGAAACCTCATAGTCTTTGCTCAGACCGTGATGCGTTTCATACATCTTCTGACCAACCGTTTCAAAGTCACCTCGTTTCAAAGCTTCGCCAACGGCCATTACCCGGTCTTTCTCTCCCAGTACAAATTGGGCTCTTCTGAAGTCCTCGTCGCTTATCAGCGGCTTGACGGCATTAAGCTCTTCCCACGAGCAGTCTCGCAGTGTTTCATATTTTCCGGACGGATTCTTCTCAGCTACCTTCTTCACAACATTCTCACAACTATTACGTCTGTCGTTGTAAGGAGAACCTTTCAGCTCATGCTTAACCTTAGAGTCGAGCAGCACAAGCTTATAGTCGTTGGTCTCAAAAGGATAATATTCGAACTCGCGTGAGCGGCAATCCAGACACATCAACTTACCTTTCTTGCCGAAGACACTGGCAAACTGATCCATTACGCCACAGTTCACGCCGATGTATTTGTGCTCTGTGGCCTGACCGGCTAGCACCATCTCCCATTTAGATACTTTGTTGTCACCAAACATATCGTTCAGCGCGCAAGCAAAGCAACTCTCCAGAGCGGCAGACGACGACATGCCTGCTCCCAGCGGAACATCACCTGCAAATGCCGTGTTAAAGCCTTTTACATCGACGCCGCGAAGGCGCATCTCCTGAACAATGCCATATATAAACCTTGCCCATGTGGTTTTAGGTCCTTTGGGGTCGTTTACTTTAAACTCAACCAGATCTTTTTGGTCGATGGAGTAGCATATCACCGTGTCTGTGCCGTTGGGGCGTAGCTCAGCCATGATGCCCTTATCTATGGCACCAGGAAATACAAAGCCTCCATTATAGTCAGTATGCTCACCTATCAGGTTAATTCTTCCAGGGGCAAAATAAATGTTTCCGGTTTTGCCGTCAAAGTGCTTTATAAAGCGACTTCTTACGTATTCGATTTCCATTATTTATTTTATTCTTCTGTACCGAATTTATAGATTGTCTTTTGATGATATTCCTCTCCGGGGTTAAGAACCACAGATGGGAAGTAAGGATGGTTGGGGGTATCGGGGAAGTGCTGTGCTTCCAGGCAGACAGCCGAGCGATAGGGGAACGTAGCACCAAACTGTCCTGATATGCCGGTTTCAAAGTTTCCGGTGTAAAGCTGCAGTCCGGGCTCTGTGGTATACACCTCCATGGTGCGTCCCGATACAGGTTCTTTGATGCGTGCAGCAAATGACAACTCACCCTCTTCTTTCTTGTTGAGCACGTAGTTATGGTCAAATCCGTGTCCGTTCTTTATCTGTTCGTTGTCAGCGTTAATGTCAGGCGCAAAGGGCTTGGGCGTTCTGAAGTCGAACGGTGTGTCTTTTACAAACCTTATCTCGCCTGTAGGAATACTTGTCTCGTCGATAGGCAGATAATAGTCGGCATTAATCTGGCAAATAACATTGTCTATTACCGGTGTAGGATTACCAATACCTGCCAGGCTGAAGAACGCATGGTCGGTGAGATTTACGATGGTTTTCTTGTTGGTAGTGGCCATGTATTTTATCACAAGTTCGTTGTCATCGGTGAATGTAAAGGCCACCATCACCTTCAGCTCGCCCGTAAATCCTTCCTCACCGTAAGGACTTGTATATTTCATTACAACGGCTTGCTTGCTCACCTGATTGGCATCCCATACCTTTTTATTAAAGCCTACGTTGCCTCCGTGCAGGTGGTTAGGACCGTCGTTTGTTGCCAACTGATAATCCTTACCATGCAGATGGAACTTGCCTTTGCAGATGCGGTTGCCATAACGGCCTATCAATGTAGACAGATAGGGCTCAGGAGAGTTGATGACATCCTGAATGTTGTCATGTCCCTGTATGACGTTGGCTACCTTGCCATTTTTATCCGGAACCATAATAGCTACGATGGCACCGCCATAATTAGTCACCGCCACCTCGTAACCGGCAGCATTCTTAAGAATATAGAGGTCTGTTTTCTTACCCTGGACAGTGGTCTGGAAGTCTTCTCTCTTCAGGCCACAAAGGTTTTGTGTTTCTTCTGTGTTCGTCATGTCGTTGAGAATTTATGATTAAACTTCTATCTTGCAAAGTAAATTAAAAAATTCGGTAATTGCAAGTTAATCCCCCAAAAATGGTTCTCCGATCATGTTAAAAGTAATTAAACACATTTCAAGCCTCTTTTTTTTAGCCCATTCTTCTGCCTGCGGCCGTTCACACCCTGTCTTGCAGGTGCTCCAGCAGGTCGGCTACCACGTAGCTGCTGCCTCCTACAAAGATAAAGTCATCTTTCTTGGCGTCAGCCAGGGCTGCCTCATAGGCTTTGCCCACCGTTTCGTAAGACTTTCCTTTCAGATGATGCTTTTCGCCCTCGGCTGCTATCTTCTTCACGCTGAAGGCTCTTTTGCATTGTGGCTGGGTAAAATAGTATATGGCATCTTTTGGCAACATGTCCATTACGCCATCCAGATCCTTATCGTCTACCATGCCAAACACGAGGCGCTTCACCTCATTGGGCTGCTTCTTGATTTGCTCAGACAGATATTTCCATCCGCCCGTGTTATGCCCTGTGTCACAAATAGCGGTGGGCTCGTTGTGTATTTTCTGCCATCTGCCTTCCAAGCCTGTCAGCTCGCACACCTTCTTAAAACCGTTTGGCACGCTGTCTATATTGCGTATTACACCTTTATTAATGAGTTGCATACAAGCGGTGAGCACTGTATTGGTGTTCTTGTCTTGATAGTCGCCACCCAATTCGCCCTCCATCTCGCCAAAATATCTTGTCTTATACAGTCTGCCTCCTGTGGGCAGTGAGGTAGATGAGAGCACTTGCGGAATGTCTTCAGCGAAAACCAGCGTCGATTCACACTCTTCAGCCTTGGCCATAAAGACGGGAGCTGTTTCCTTGACAGCCTCTCCCACGATGACGGGAACCCCTGGTTTGATGATGCCAGCCTTTTCTGCTGCTATCTTGGCAAGGGTATCTCCCAAGAATTGCGTATGGTCTAAAGATATGTTGGTGATGACAGACAGCAGGGGAGTGATGATGTTTGTGCAGTCGAGTCGGCCACCCAATCCCACTTCTATGACGGCTATATCTACCTTTTGCTCGGCAAAATAGAGAAAGGCCAACGCCGTAGTGAGTTCGAAAAACGATGGGTGCATCGGCTCAAAGAAATGCTTTTCCTGTTCAACAAAGTCAATGACCCTCTGCTCTGGTATCATTTTGCCATTAACCCTTATGCGCTCTCTGAAATCAACGAGATGCGGTGAGGTGTAAAGCCCCACCTTGTAACCGTCTTGTTGAAGTATGGCAGCAAGGGTGTGTGAGCACGATCCCTTTCCGTTGGTGCCTGCCACGTGTATGGAAAGAAACTTTCTGTGTGGGTGTCCGAAGTGTTTGTCGAGGGCCAGCGTATTGTCAAGACCCTCCTTATAAGCAGAAGCACCCACGTGCTCAAACACGGGGGTGCTTCTGTAAAGATATTCAACGGTTTCCTTGTAGTTCATTTATTCTTTCGAAAAATAGTTTTTGAATTTCTGGAAGATGGTCTGCTTGGTGCTGGCATCACTCTTAAAGTTGTCGCTTTCACGCAGCTTCTCCAGTGTTTCTTTTTCGCTTCGACTGAGCGTTTGTGGTATATAGACGCTCACGTGTACTATGAGGTCGCCTACTCCGGTGCCATAGCCTTTCACGGCTGGCAGTCCTTTGCCTCTAAGCCGTAGGGTCTTGCCTGGCTGCGTGCCCGGTTCAATGTTTATCTTGAGCTTTGAGCCAGAGAGAGTTGGTATCTCTACCGATCCTCCTAAAGCAGCTGTAGGAATGTCGAGCAGCAAGTTGTAAATGATGTTTTGTCCGTCTCTGACAAATGTGCTGTTTTCTTCTTCTTCAATATAAACTTGAATGTCTCCGGGTATTCCGTTGTGTTTGCCTGCGTTACCCTTTCCTGGAACGTTCACCACCATGCCTTCGGCAACGCCAGCCGGTATGTTTATCTCTACAACTTCTTCACCTTTGGTGATACCTGTGCCGCCACATTCATGGCATTTGTCTTTTATAACTGTTCCCTCACCGCCACAAACGTGACATGTGGTTTGGGTTTGCACCACGCCGAAGATGCTTTGTTGAGTGCGAACTTCTACTCCGGAGCCGTGGCAGTTGGGGCACGTCTCCTTGCCAGAGCCGTTCTCTGCTCCCGTGCCATGGCAGTGCTGGCAGGTTACGTCTTTGCGCAACTTGAACTTCTTGGTCACTCCTGTAGCCACTTCTTGCAGAGTGAGCTTCACCTTGAGTCGAAGGTCAGAGCCGCGATAGCGTGCCGGCTGCCTGTGTCCGCCGCCTCCAAAGCCGCTGAAACCACCGCCATGACCGCCGAAGACGTCGCCAAACATCGAGAAGATGTCATCCATAGAGAAGCCGCCAGCTCCTCCGAAGCCACCAAATCCACCATCTCCCATCGGGCCGTTAAAGCCGAATTGGTCATATTGCTGGCGCTTCTGTGGGTCGTGAAGTACATCGTAAGCCTCAGCGGCTTCCTTGAATTTCTCTTCTGCCGTTTTGTCACCCGGGTTTCTGTCAGGGTGATATTTGATGGCAAGTTTCCTGTAAGCGCGTTTTATCTCATCCTCACTCGCTGTTTTGGAAACGCCCAAAACCTCATAATAGTCTCTTTTCGCCATTGCCGTTTATTGTCCTACTGCCACTTTTGCATGGCGTATTACTTTATCGTTGAGCATGTATCCCTCTTGGATACAGTCTATTACCTTTCCTTTCTTGTCATCGCCAAGACCTGGAACCATGGCCACAGCCTCGTGATAATCCACGTCGAAGTCTTTGTCTTTGGCCTCTATTTTCTTCACGCCCAAAGACTCCAGAGCGCTGACAAACTTCTTATATATCAGTTCCATACCTTCTTTGATGGCCTTGGGGTCGTCTGTCTTGTCATTCAAGGCACGCTCAAAGTCATCCAAAACGGGCAGGATGGCAGAGATAGTCTTTTCTCCTCCGTTCAGAATAAGGTCGGCCTTCTCTTTCAAGGTGCGCTTTTTGTAGTTGTCAAACTCAGCTACAGCTCTGAGATACTTATCTTTCAGGTCGTCGTTGGCCTGCTTCAGCTGTGCCAGCTCGTCCTTTTTGCTCTCCTTATGCTCCTCGTGCTTGTCTTTGCCTTCGTCTTTATGCTGGCAGCACTCTTCTTGTTGCTGCTCGTGTTTATTGTTGTTTTGAGCTTCCTGCTCTAGTTCTTCGTCTTTTGTTTCTTTCTTTTCTTTATTTGTCATAATGCTTTCATTTTTTGTTAATGCATCTGCAAAAACCTTGCCAAAGTGTTTCAAGCATTAGTTCTTAGCATACATGGCTTCCTTTTGTTCCTTTATCTGTGGGTCATGTATATACTCGTCGTAGGGCATGAGCTTGTCTATTGTGCCCTTAGGTGTGAGCTCTATGATGCGATTTGCCACTGTTTCGATGAACTCATGGTCGTGTGAACTGAAGAGCACATTGCCCTTAAAGGCCACCAGATTGTTGTTGAAAGCCTGAATGCTCTCCAAGTCAAGATGGTTGGTGGGCGTGTCCAGAATGAGGCAGTTGGCATTTTGCAACTGCATACGTGCTATCATACATCTCATCTTCTCGCCTCCGGAGAGCACGTTTACTTTCTTTTCTACCTCTTCTTGTCTGAAGAGCATCCTGCCAAGATATGACTTCATCACCACCTCGTTGCCCGGACCGTATTGGCTGAGCCATTCAACGAGGTTCTTGTCAGAGTTGAAGAAGGCCGTATTGTCCAAGGGCAGGTAAGCCGTTGTGATGGTTACGCCCCACTTGTATGTTCCTGCATCGGCTTTTCTGTTGCCGTTGATAATCTCGAAGAGGGCCGTCATAGCCTTAGGGTTATGGCTCAAGAACACCACCTTCTGTCCTTTTTCTATAGTAAAGTTTACATTGTCAAAGAGCACCGTTCCGTCAGCGTCAACAGCTTTCAGTCCTTCCACCTCAAGAATTTGGTTGCCCGGCTCTCTCTCCATCTGGAAGATGATGCCCGGATATTTGCGGCTTGAAGGCTTGATTTCCTCAACATTCAGCTTCTCAAGCATCTTCTTTCTACTGGTTGTCTGCTTGCTCTTTGCCACATTGGCAGAAAACCTGCGTATGAATTCTTCCAGTTGCTTGCGCTTTTCCTCAGCTTTCATACGCTGGTTTTGTGCCTGGCGCAGTGCGAGCTGTGACGATTCGTACCAGAAGCTGTAGTTACCGGCAAACACGGTAACCTTGCCATAGTCTATATCTATGGTCTGTGTGCTCACTGCATCAAGGAAGTGTCGGTCGTGGCTTACTACGAGCACGGTTTGGTTCTCGTCTATTTCGCCCAGATAATCCTCTAACCATTCCACGGTGTCGAGGTCCAAGTCGTTGGTAGGCTCATCCAAGAGCAGGTTGTCTGGCTTGCCGAACAGAGCTTTGGCCAGCATGACCCTTACCTTCTCGTTGTTGGATAGGTCAGACATATTCTTTTGGTGTAGCGGCTCGGCAATGCCCAGATTTTGCAACAGCTGTGCCGCGTTGCTCTCGGCCTCCCAACCGTTCATTTCTGCAAACTTCAGCTCCAGGTCGGCGGCACGGTTGCCGTCTTCCTCAGTCATCTCCGGCTTCGCGTACAGGGCCTCGCGCTCTTTCATGTTCTTCCAAAGGGGTTCGTGACCCATGAGCACCGTGTCGAGCACCTTATAGTTGTCATATTTAAAGTGATCCTGCTCCAATACAGAGAGGCGTTCGCCCGGACCGAGCTCCACCGAGCCTTTGTTGGGCTCCAAATCGCCCGATATGGCTCTGAGCAGAGTAGATTTTCCTGCTCCGTTGGCGCCTATAACGCCATAAATATTGCCTCGTGTGAACTTGATGTTTACGTCTTTATAAAGCACGCGCTTGCCAAACTGAATGGCAAGGTTAGTTAATGTTATCATTTCTTTGCTATATCTTTATTCTGAATTTTGGGTGCAAAGTTACAAAAAAAATAGTAAACTCACGAATGTTTTCAACCGATGATAAGCTAAAGAACGCTAAGTCAACCTTTTTTCTACCAGCTTGCCGTCCTTACAAAACCTATGGCATGGGCAGCGGCTTGTTAGATATTGTGACTCAATTACTTATGTACATGACTTATAGCAGATTTACTTTACACCGTTTTAACATTAAAAATTAAAATGGGAA